>JACCDH010524252.1_pt1 | contig 35619 bp, 32 predicted proteins | sample 7442481 | NCBI WGS metagenome assembly JACCDH01 (sample SAMN15323433, study PRJNA562643) | freshwater metagenome | isolation source: river surface water | place: USA:Blue River Watershed | collected 2017-08-15
CCAGCAGCGTGCGGTGGGTTTTGCTGTCCATTAACCCGCGTTGGTCGTGTTGGCCGTGGCGCGCAATCAGCAGCTCGCCGAGCTTTTTCAGGGTTGTCACCGTCACGGGCGCATCGTTCACGAAGGCGCGGCTTTTGCCATCCGCACCCAGTGTCCTTCTAATAATAAGTGTGTCGCTGGCTTCAATGTCGAGGTCTGCGCACAGCTTCTGCACCGCCTTACAGGCCACGAATTCCGCCGTCACGCTGGCATTTTTCTCGCCCGCGCGCACAAGGCCTGCTTCGCTGCGTTCGCCCAACACCAGCCCCAGTGCATCGAGCAGGATGGATTTCCCCGCGCCCGTTTCACCCGTCAGCGTGTTTAGGCCCGCGCCGAATGTGATGTCGCAGGCTTTGATGAGGAGGATATTTTGGATGGAAAGCTGGGTCAGCATGGCGGCCTACAACTTGAGATATTTGTCGTAGATGCTTTTCTTTTCTTCAGGGCTTAAATTACCCTGCATCATTTCGTAGCTGAACTTGTACCAGTCCGACCCCGGATAATTATAGCCCAGCACCGCGGCATATTTCTTGGCTTCCTCCACCACGCCCAGCTTCAGGTAGCATTCCACCATCCGGTGCAGGGCTTCGGGAATATGGCTGGTGGTTTGGTAGTGATCCACCACATGTTTGAAGCGGTTCACCGCCGCTGCGTAATCTAGCCGCGTCAGGTAATAGCGGCCAATTTCCATTTCCTTGCCCGCAAGGTGGTCGCTCGTCAGGTCGTATTTCAGCTGCGCGTCCTTGGCGTAATCCGTATCGGGATAGCGCGCGACCACATCCTTCAGCGCGGCGCGGGCTTCTTCGGTTTTCTTCTGGTCGCGCCCCACGTCGGAGATTTGGGTATAGTGACACACCGCCATCAGGTAATAGGCATAGGGTGTGCTGCTGTGGGTGGGGTGCAGCTTCACGAAGCGGTCGAGGATAATCACCGCGTCGTCGAATTGGCCGCCGCGATAGGCCGAATACGCCGCCATGATTTGCGCACGCGCCGCCCATTCGGAGTTGGGGTGCTGGCGTTCCACCTCTTCGAATTTGTCGATCGCGAGTTTATATTTACGCTCGTTGAATTTAATCAGCGCTTCGTCGTAGAGCACGTCCACCGTTTCGTTCGATTCGGCGATTTTGTCGATCTCGTCGTCTTCGTTCGCGCCGCATGCCGAAAGCATGAGCATCGCGCAGACGCAGGTGATGAGCGTTACGGTTCGCCACGGTGTAAAGCGGTGTTTCATGCCCCCTTTATAGCAGCGGTAGGCTTGCGCGCAATGGGTTCGGGCGCTATAAAGCGGTATGCCCACAGCTAAATCACGCGCCCTGCCCAAAATCACCCTCCGCGAGCTTACGCCGCAGGAGATTCCAAGCATTTTCCCGCTCATTCAACAGCTCAACCCCAGCCTTAAGAAATCTGTGTTCATGACGCGGCTGAAGAAAATGCTGCCGCTGGGATACCGCGCAGTGGCGGCCTATGCGGGCAGTGAAATGGTGGGGGTGAGCGGGTTTTGGTTCTGGACACGCTTTTGGTGCGGCACCCATTTGGATATCGATAATTTCGTGGTTCACCCAGCCTATCGCGGCCATAAAATCGGCGAGAAGTTGCTAGCGTGGCTGGAGAAAAAAGCGGTCGCCGAGAAGGCCGATGTGATGGTGCTGGATGTGTATGCCGACAATCACCTCGCGCAGCGCTTTTATTTCCGCGCTGGCTTCACCGCCACCGGCAAACATTTCACCAAAATTCCCGCCAGCACCGTGCCTTATGGAGCGTGCAACAAGTAGATTATCGTCCATTTCCTCTGCTCACACGTGCAGGAATACAAGGCTCCTGACCTATGTTAGCCGCGAGCATAATCAGTGTTTTTTCTATTTCTCCCACTGACTGCGTGCCCGTCTCATCCAATGCAGACGCATCTACCCCAGCCTCTTTCAGCGCGTCACATATTGATTGAACCCCAAGAAGCTGGTAGCCAGAGGAACTGCCAGATCCAGATAAAAGCTCTTTATAATATGCTTGGGCATTCTTTATGTAGGCACTCTTTCGAGTGCTCAGAAGATCTTGCTCTATTTCCGTTGCACTGCGTTCCCCTGACGGATCAAGCGCCGCTAATGTAACACCTGCTAGTTGCAATTCATCGCGAATATCATCGATGGCGTAGGCTATTCCAAGATTCGGCCGCAAGGCAGAATTACACGTGTTCTCCTGTAGGGTTTTATACCGATCTCGCGCGTTATTGATGTGGCATTGCTGGCAACGCTCCACGATCACTGCTTCCATCTCTGCTTCGGATCGCCTGCCTTGTGGATCAAGCGCGGCGGGAGTAACGCCCGCTTTTTTTAGGTTATCTCGCAATTCTTCTACCGCAACTTCTGGGGAAGAAAAAATAGTGTACGCATCAAAATAACGCGAACGGCCAGAGGGAATATCCTCCAGCAATTCTCTGGCTTGGCGAATATAGCCCTGTTTTTCTGCTTCTGAGAGCACCGCTTCCAATTGGCTTTTGGCCTGCTTGCCAGAAGGATCCAGCTTAACCACATCCACCTTGTGAATCGTATTCAGCAACGTATCGACGTCACCCTTTCCTTCCATCAGTTTTTGGAATGCACCGCGTGCGCAGATAATTCTCGCCCGCTCTGCGGCTTCGTCTACGCTGCGGCGCATTGCTTCTTCGGAAAACTTGCCCGATGGATCAAGCGCAGCGTAGCCTTTTTCTGACTTTTCTAAAGAGGAACGAATGGCACTGACCACTCCAATCCCGCCCAGTTCATCATCAACTCGGATGTCTTCTGCGCCAGAACGCAAATAATCAAATGCTTGTCTTGCTTGAATCAGGTAGCAGTTTTTTACTGCTTCATGAAACTCGGCTTCGGTCACTTCTTTTCCAGCGGGGCGCGTCGGGTCGAGATCCGCGAACGAAGCCCCCGAGAGGTATTTTGAAGAGTTAAACTCAGCAAGTATGAGGCCAAGCGAGCGATTGTGAATGTCGACTTTTCCGCTTTTTATCTCGGCGAAACAGCGCCTTGCCCACTCAAGATACTCATTCATGCGCCCTCTCCTCAATTATCGTAGCAGAATGCTATTAATAAATGATTAAGGCAGAGAAACTACGACGCCGCGTGTTGCAGGTGTTCGGCGCGCTCTACGCGCATGGGCACATCCGCTGCTTCGTCGCCCACGATACGGTAGTTCGATGGGTCTGCGAACAGGGCGCGCAGCAGTTTGTTGTTCACGCCATGGCCGGGGCGACGGGTCGTCACCATGCCTTTGATGGCAGCACCGGCGAGGAAATAATCGCCCACGCAGTCCAGCGCTTTATGGCGCACGAATTCGTCCGCGTAGCGCAGGCCGCCTTCGTTGATGATGTCGTCTTCGCCGACCACAATGGCGTTATGCAGCGAGCCGCCCAGCGCCAAGCCCATGCTGCGCATTTTTTCTACATCACGCGCGAAGCCGAAGGTGCGCGCGCGTGACAGCGCTTGCTTAAAGCTGGTATCACCGAAATCGTAGCGTGCTTTTTGCGTCGCGATCAGGGGGTGGTTGAAGGCAATTTCCACTTCCAGCACAAACCCATCATGCGGGCTAAGGGTGGCGGTGGAGCCGCCTTCGCTCACGCTCACTTCTTTGAGCACTTCAATCACGCGCTTGGTGGCGCCTTGCTGCACACGGCCTGCGCATTCCAGCAGGAATACAAACGGCTCAGACGAACCATCCATGATCGGCACTTCGGGGCCGTTGAGTTCGATGCGCGCATTGTCGATGCCTGCGCCCCACAGCGCCGCCATCAAATGCTCGATGGTGGAAACGGTCACGCCGTGTTTGTTGGTAATGGTGGTGCCGAGCGTGGTTTCTGCCACCGCGTCATAGGTCGCGTGCACGCTGTTATGCGCCGAGTCGATGTCCTTACGCACGAACACAATGCCGCTATGCGGCTGGCTTGGGCGAATGGCCATGTTTACCATGTCCCCGCTATGCAGCGATACGCCCACGCAGCTCACTTCTGCGGCAACGGTGTGTTGGTAGAGCGGTTCGTTTTCTGGCGTGGTTTGCATGGCAGTTCCTAGTAGGGTTGTTTCTTGAGCCTAAAACTACCCGCACCACCCCCCATACACAATTCACGCTTTGTAACCGTTTGTTACAATCCACAAAGCCCAGAAATCCTATGTTCTGCAACGCACGTGAAATGCCCAAAAGTGGTCGCGACAGAAGAAATCACTACGCACATTAAAAGCGCGCAGTGACACTGCATCATCGACTAAACGGGATTAGCGACGTAAATCGCCTGCTTTGAAGCAACTAGTTTGCCTGGCGGCGCAGGAATGCGGGGATGTCGTAGAGCTCTTCTTCCTCGCCTGCGTGTGGTGCGGTTTCGCGCACTTCGGCTTTGCGCTCCATTGGCGCTGCAACCGAACGTGGTGCAGCGGCTGTTGCCGTGCGGCCCGCGTTGGTGATGCTTTTGCCCACATTGGCAAGGCGGTTGAACAGGCCTTTGCCGCTGGATTCATGTTCGTCTTCTTCTTCGGCATCCAGCTCTGGCGTTTGCGCGGTGAACAGCGTGCGCTGCTGTGGCGCTTCAGCGCGCGGGCTCACAAACAGTGGGCCTGCATCCGCCGTCGGGATTGTGTTGGCCGCAGCTGCGCGGCTGGCTTGTGCAGCCAAGCGCATAGCTTGTTCCATTTGCGCTGCGTGTGCGGCTTGCTGTTCTTCTTCAGCGGCAGCAACGGCTTCATCCACCACACGGATCATCGGTGCGGGGGCTGGCATTGGTTGTGGTGCAGCCGCGCGTGGCGCAGCGGTGCGTGCGGCTTCGGCGATGGTTGCAGTGCCCGCTTGGCGGACGATTTCCGCAGGGGTGCGCTCGCGCGCAGCCGTTGCGGTTTCTTTGTGCGATACAGGCGCGCTGCTGCCACCGAATGGCTTACGCGGCGCATACATGCTGCTGGTAGTTTCGTTCGTCGGACGCACCAGCATTTCGCCGGAATCGATGCCCGTTGCCACCACGGAAACGCGCATTTTGCCTTCCATGGAATCGGAGAAGGTCGAACCGAAAATGATGTTTGCTTCTGGGTCTACTTCGTCGCGGATGCGGTTCATCGCTTCGTCCACTTCGAACAGCGACAGGTCTGGGCCGCCCGTGATGTTCACGAGCACCGCGCGTGCGCCTTTGAGCGACACATCGTCGAGCAGTGGGTTGGAAATTGCAGCTTCGGATGCTTGCAGCGCGCGCTGGTCGCCGGTTGCTTCACCGGTGCCCATCATCGCCTTGCCCATTTCGCTCATCACCGTGCGGATATCCGCGAAGTCGAGGTTCACGAGGCCGGGTTTCACAATCAAATCCGTCACGCCGCGCACGCCGCTGTGCAGCACTTCGTCGGCCAAGCGGAAGGCTTCCGCCCAGCCGGTTTTCTCGTTGGCGATGCGGAACAGGTTTTGGTTCGGAACGATAATCAGCGTATCCACATATTGTTGCAGCTCGCGAATCCCTTCCTCGGCGAGGCGCATGCGGTGCGGCCCTTCAAACGAGAACGGCTTCGTCACCACACCCACGGTGAGGATGCCCTGTTCTTTCGACAAGCGCGCGATGACAGGCGCTGCGCCCGTCCCCGTGCCGCCGCCCATGCCCGCGGTGATGAACACCATGTTGCTGCCATGGATATAATCCGAAATTTCGTCCGACGCTTCTTCCGCCGCGGCCAAGCCCACTTGCGGCTTTGCGCCAGCGCCAAGGCCGCGCGTCACGTTCACGCCCAGCTGAATAATCCGATCCGTTTGCGCGGCTTCCAGCGCTTGCGCATCCGTGTTGGCGATCACGAAATCCACCCCTTCAAGGTTCGCCGAAATCATGTTGTTGACGGCATTGCCGCCCGCGCCACCCACACCCACTACGGTGATTTTTGGGCGAAGCGTGTCAACATGGGAAGGAAGGTGAAGATTGATTGTCATAAAATGCCCCCTGATGCCGCGGATAAATGCGGTCGCAATTGCAGATAAATTAAGCACTTGCCAGAGTGTATGTTGCGGTATGCCGCTGTTTTTTGACACTATATGTAGTGGTTGGCGCGAAGTAAAGTATTAAATTGCGCGAATTAACCGTTGTTTAAACTTTTTCTGCGATGCTGAGAATTCTGCAATTACCACGCAAGGATGCCCCGTGCCGCTCACCCACGAACAAATTAAAGCCCTCGGCGCCGCCATCCTCGCCGCCGCCAACGACAAATTCGGCCTAAAAACCGACGGCCAAGGCAACGTCATTATCCCCGAAGGCAGTAGCTTCATGCAGGAGGTGTTGAAGATTGATCGCAAGTATATTGTACTGGCAGACGCGCATCATGGAACACCACAATACCCATCGTACGAACAGGTATTTACTGAAGAAAATATTACCGCCATGAAGCAGGCTGGCATCACGCAAGTCTTTACTGAACTGAATACAGAACAGCTTCTTGGGTATGAGACGACTTTAGCACGGATGCCTTCCATAGCTGCGATGGATCCCTATCAGGAGGAGATTCGTCATTTAAAAAATGCCGACATTTCGGTTGTTGCTGCCGACCCAAGAACCAAAGAATTAGCCAAGCAGTTTGTTAGACTCGATAAAGCCGCCCATCATATCAGCAACTTCAGCAACATTATGAATATTTACAAAGCTGAAACGCAAGGTATTGAAGATACAAACACACTCGCTGAAAAATTAGAAAGCCTTCGCCTGCGTATATTTAGAAAAGACCTCGGCGACCAACAAACCATTTCAACCAATCTGACAGGTTTATTAAAGGAGGCCTGCCTGCTATCTCCAGACAACGCAAAACAGATTATTTCTGGCCTTGCAGCGCTAATGGGGTCTGACGCCTCCAGCATAGAGAATCGGACTAAGATGACCACAGTAGACCTTGCTAAACTAGCAAAAAATATCTTAGAAATGTCTGATTCAATCAATACGAGACTGGACGCGCTGGACGTCGCAATACAAGAAGAATCGAAATCATCGAATCTCATCATTGCAGATACGGTTAAAAAGCAGCCAGAGCCCCGCACAAAAACCGTGATACAGTTTGGATTCGGACATTTTGACGAAACGAACGATCTGAATGAGGCTTTAGGAAAAGAAAACTGCCTAGTCATTCTAACATTGGCCAGCGAACTAGAACTACAGGCACTGGCGCAGCGTACTATAGCACCAGAAACTGCCGACAAACCGGACTATATTTACATCCCCAAACACACAGATAACCTTGGAATCCTTATCCCAGAAAAAGCCATCTCTGTGGTGGAATATCTCGCTGCGCAGGAGAAAAAAGCGCAAGCGCCTGAAGTGCAAAAAGGGAATGGGCGGTGACGCGCATCTGCGCTTTCTCCCGTCGCCCTCGGGAGAGGCAAAAAAGGCCGACGTGCAACGTCTAGAAATTCTCGCGGATCCAGTTGAGGAGGCGTTCGGGGAGCCCGCCGCTGCTACGTCATCATTTGGTAGCGGACATTCTTACTGACCCAAATGATTAATCCAAGCGGTATCAGGGCGCTACCGGCTATGGAGAATGCCCCCAGAATGATATGGATTAGCGGCAACCAAAATCCCAAAAGACACCAGATAAATCCCGCACGGGTTACCGTATTGGTGCGCAACCACAGCACTATTGCCGCCGATAAAAACAGCGTGTCATAGGCCATCAAATACGGCGTCGAAAGAATCGAACACGCCGCAAGCAGCAGCATTTGTGTTGGCGCATCGCATGCCTTAAATCGGCTGCTGAATAAAAATGCGGCGGATGCACATGCCGCCATCGCCTGCACTAACAATGCGGGCGCGTATGGCAATCCTGCCATGCGCAGATCCATATATAATGTAGGCATCATCACGCGCACGATGTTGGGAATGTTTTTTAGTACATATTCATTTTGCGCGGGCGCGCCTAACTGCAGATAGGCCTTCCAAATCTCGGTGCCCCATAAACACGTCGTTAGCCCAACCATTATTAGCGTTGTTATCGCTGCGCTGAAGAACACCGTTGTGCGGCGCGTTGCAATTAAAAATAGGGGATAGAGGATTCCAAGATGCGGCTTCAGCGTGAGCATGCCAAGAAGGATGCCTGCCAGTATGGGGCGGCGATCAAGAATACGAAAAAACGTTAGCTGAAGCGCAACCGCCAGCAAGGTTACCTGCCCCGAGATAAACGCTAAATAGCCCGCAGGACTAGTAAAAATGGCAATGAAATCGTTCCACCACGCGCCGGCAACAAAATGGCGCAGCGCTAAAATAAATCCGCCGATGCTGACCAGCATAAACGCGGCGTAAGCTGCCATATACGGTAGCCAACCAAATACGACCCCAAACAACATATAGGATGGCGGATACGACCATTGCGAAACAGGGTAATGTCTTCCCCATTCCTGCTTTATGCGCGCGTTGTAGGCAGAAATATCATAATTTCTCTCAGGACTTTCCTCGTAAAGTCCTGCCCTTCCCATCATCCAACTATTCAGGAAGTCCACCCCGATGACATAGTTATCGCGATCAACGAGGGTGTTTTTGTTTAGATGCACTCCGGAAATATACATCGCCAGCATGCCAAGAAACAGCAACAGCGACACACCTCTTAGAATGCGCCTCAACTCCACCGTGCGAGAAGAGAGCTGCGCTTCAGAGGTCTCAGACACGCTAGAAATTCTCGCGGATCCAGTTGAGGAGACGTTCGGGGAGCCAGCCGCGGCGGGCGGTGGTGGCGGTGAGGATTTCGTCTTCCCATGTGCGGTGGCGCTCGTAGTGCAGCATGCCGATGACGCTCGCAAACGCAGGGCCACTCACCGCTTCCGCGAGGCCGTTAATCGGCGCAGGCTTGCCTTTGCGCACTTGTTTGCCCAGCATGCGCGCGGCCAAATCGCTCACGCCCAGCATCTGGCTTGCGCCACCCGTAATCACACAGCGGCGGCCTGCAATTTTGTCCACGCCTGCGGCTTCCAACTTGCCGCGAATCATCTCGAAAATTTCTTCCATGCGTGGGCGAATCACGCCCACCAGCATCGCGCGCGGCATGGTGGTTGGCTCGTCGTCGTCCTCGCGCTCTCCCAGTTGCGGCACATCAATCATCACCTCGGAATCCTTGACGGAATTCACCGCGCTGCCGTGCAATGTTTTCAGGCGTTCCGCGTGGTGTAGCGAGGTGGAAAGGCCCTGTGCGATGTCGCTCGTCACATGGTTGCCGCCCACGGGCAGCGAGTCCGAATACACATTGCGCCCGCCCACGAACACCGAGAAACTGGTTACGCCGCCGCCCATATCAATCAGTGTCACGCCCAAATCCATCTCGTCTTTTTCCAGCGCGGACATGGCGCTGGCGTGGCTGGCCAACACGTAATCGGAAATGTTCAAATGCGAGCGCCCAATACAGGTGCTGAGGTTTTTCAGATATTGCTCGCGCGCGGTAATCACCTGCAAATCCGCGCCCAATTTCTTACCAATCATCCCGCGCGGGTCTTTCAATCCACGCGCCGTATCCAGCGAGTAATTCGCGGGGAAACAGTGCAGCACCGCCGCATCCGGCCCGCGCAAGCTGGCGCAGCCTTCATGAATAATGTCGGCCACATCTTGGTCGCTCACGCCGTCGGCCAGCACATCGATCTCTACCGAGACATGGCGCGATTTCAGATTGGTACCGTTCACCGACACCACCACATCTTCCACCGTCACGCCTGCCATTTGCTCGGCCGCGTGCACCGCTGCGGTGATGGATGTTCCTGCTTCGGCAATGTCCGTAATCACGCCCGACTTAATGCCCCGCGCCAATTGATGGCCGACGCCAATCACTTCAAACTCCCCCGTTTCGCTCGTGTTGGCGATGAGGCAGACGATTTTGGTAGTGCCAATATCAAGCACCGCTAGGGGAGCGTGGCGCACCGGCGCAGCATTACGTTTCATGTGTCTTCTCCAACCTTCTATATCTCACGCGCCGTAAAATTGGTCAGCGTGATGGGACTTCCTGTTTGCTCAAGCGGCATAATAAACACACGGTCTTCCATGCGCATATCCACACTGCGAATCGCTTTGCTCAGCAGCGCTTTGTTCTCCACCAGATTCGCAAATCGCTTCCACGCCGCTGTGGGTTCTTCTTCCGGCAGCATCACCACAATGTCGCGCTCCAGCTCAACATTCCAGCGCCGCCCGCCCACACGCACTGCGGCTTGCACATCCGTCTTCAGGCTGGGCACGGTGTCGAGCAGCGCCATCAGCTCCGGCATATGTTTCGGCACATCCGCCCCCACCACCACCGGCAAGGTCACGCGGCCTTTATAGCTGTAATGCTGCAGCACCACCCCATCGCGGTCGATCAGCTGCACTTTTCCATCCACCTGCCACCATGCGGCGGGCTCGCGTTCCGTGATCGCCACCTGCAAGCGATTGGGCAAGGTGCGCACAATACGTGCGGATTTAATTTCCGGAATCGCTTCCAAACGCTGCTTCATCTCGGCAAGCGAAATGCCCAGAATCGGCGCGCCTTTGTCCACGCCAATCGCATTCTTAATGGCGGTTACATCCGCGTGGCTGCGGCCCGTTAGCTGAATTTGATGTAGCTTGAATCCGGCATGCGCGGTCATTTGCCACAGCTGCGCGTTGGCCGATTCAATCCCTTTTTCTACGCGCCCCGTGTGCACCAACCACCAGCTACCCACCACCACATACAGGCCAAAAGCAATCGCCACCGTCAGCAGCACACGGCGGTGCCATTGCTTGCGGCGCTGGCGTGCTTTGTTGCGGCTGAATTCTGCCGCAGCCTGCGCGCGCGTCACGGCTGTTTTTTTAACCTTTACTGTGGCGCGGCGGCTCATCCGTCCAACCTCGCGCTGGCTAAAATTTTCGCAACGAGTGCATTGAAATCAATCCCCGCATGGGCTGCCAATTCCGGCGACAGCGACAGCGGCGTCATCCCCGGTTGGGTATTGGTTTCGAGGATGTAAAATTTCCCATCGCCCTGTTCGTCGTAGCGGAAATCGGAACGCGACAGGCTGCGGCAGCCCAGCGCCTTATGCGCCACCACGGCCATTTCCATCACCTCGTCGTATTTCGCTTTCGGCAGCGGCGCGGGGCAGATATGCGCGCTGCCGCCTGCGGTATATTTATTGTCGTAGTCATAAAAACCCGACTTGGTGGTAATCTCCGTCACGCCCAGCGCCACATCGTCCAGCACCGCCACGGTCAGCTCGCGACCAGCGATATATTGCTCCACCATCACCGTGTCGCCGTAAGGCCAGTTCTCGCGCGTGAAGAAAAAATTATCATTCTCGAACACTAGCTTCACACCCACGCTGGAGCCTTCGTTCGAAGGCTTCACCACATACGGGCGGGGGATGACATCGTGCCCAATCACTTCATCTTTGTGTGCCACCACGCCATGGGCGCAGTTGAGGCCAGCCAGTGCGAAAATCTTTTTCGCCATTGGCTTGTCCATCGCCAAGGCCGAGGCTAGCACGCCCGAGTGGGTGTAGGGGATGCCCATGATTTCCAGCACGCCCTGCACACAGCCATCTTCGCCGTAGCGGCCATGCAGCGCATTGAATGCGACGTCGGGTTTTGCGTGCGCCAAATCGGCCGCAAGGTTTTTGGAGACATCGATGGCGACAACACTATGCCCTAATGCCAGAAGCGCAGCTTCTATCGCCGCGCCACTGGTGAGTGACACTTCACGTTCGGCGGATAATCCCCCTTTTAAAACGGCAACATGCATGGCGCGCGAAATCCTTCACGGGTTCGTGGTTTTTCCTTGCTGCCGATGCGTTGATTTTTTTGTTGCCCAAACACTAACCCAAGCCGCGCGCGGATGCAATGGGATATGTAGCGATAGAAATGCGCAACTTGCCCCAGCCCCTTTATCTTCCCCTCGCCCTTTTCCTTTCCCTCGCCCTGAAGGGAGAGGGTTGACGCAGCTTAGCGCATCGCGCTTAGCGGAGGCTGGGTGAGGGGGTCAGCGCCGAAACGGAATCTCCACCGCCCCACGCCCTCACCCTAAATCCGTAAAGAACGGATTTAGACCTCTCCCAAGGGAGAGGTTAGGATGGGAGAGGTTAGGATTTCTTTCCAATCCGCTTAATTTCCCACTGAAGCTCCACCCCCGAATGCGCTTTCACGCGGGCGCGGACTTCTTCGCCCAGCGCTTCCAAATCCGCGGCGGTGGCGCCGCCCGTATTAATCATGAAATTGCAGTGCAGCTCACTCATTTGTGCGCCGCCGATGTTCAGGCCACGGCAGCCCGCTTGGTCAATCAGCTCCCACGCTTTATGGCCTTCGGGGTTTTTGAACGTGCTACCGCCCGTGCGTTCACGAATCGGCTGGGTGGTCTCGCGCTTCGTTTGAATATCGGCGATGCGCGCGAGCACTTCATCGGGCGCATCCGCCGTGGTTTTAAACCATGCACGCGTGAAAATCAGACCCGCAGGGCCATTGTATTTTCTGTATTCGTAGCGCATCTCCTCCACGCCCAGCGTGATTATTTCCCCCGCCGGCGTCACCGCTTCTGCCTTGATAAGCACGTCCTTGGTTTCGCGGCCATACGCCCCTGCGTTCATTGCCAACGCACCGCCCACGGTGCCCGGAATGCCGGAGAAAAACTCCAGCCCCGCACGCCCCTGCCCTGCGGTGAATCGCGCGAGGTTCAAGTCCAACACCGCCGCGCCTGCTTCCACCACATCGCCATCCACCTTCACCTCCGTGAAGCCGCGGCCAAGGCGAATCACCGCCCCTTCCAGCCCGCCATCGCGCACGATGAGGTTGCTGCCAACGCCAATCACCATCACGGGCATCGCTTGCGGTTTATGTTTCAAAAAATGCGCTAAATCCGCCGCGTCCGCTGGCTTGAACAGCAGCTCCGCCGCACCGCCCACGCCAAACCAGTTGGTGCCCGCCAGCGGCGCATCCACGCGGTAGGCACCGCGCACTTCTGGCAAATCGCTACGCACGCTCTTTGTTCTTCTTGGCTTGCAGCGCCAGCAATTCGGATGGCAGGTTGCTCGCCCATTTGCTGATGCTACCCGCGCCGAGGCAGATCACGAAATCGCCTGCGCGCACTTGGTCCACCAGCATCGCGGCCAGCTCCTTCTCGCTCGGCAGCGCCATCACATGTTTGTGGCCGTGGTTACGAATTCCTTCCACCAGCGCATCGCGGTTTGCGCCGTCGATCGGCTCCTCGCCCGCGGTGTACACATCCGCCACCAGCACAGTGTCGGCATTGTCCACGCAGGTGCAAAAATCATTGAACAGGCTGGCAAGGCGGGTGTAGCGGTGCGGCTGCACCACCGCAATCACGCGACCACCCGTGGCTTCCACCGCTTGGCGTGCGCTTTGCAGCGTTGCCGCAATCTCCACAGGGTGGTGGCCGTAATCGTCGATAATCGTGACGCCGTTTGCCTCCCCCGTTTTGGTGAAGCGGCGCTTCACGCCACCAAACTCGCGCAGGCCACGCAGAATCACCGCGTCCTCGATGCCGCAATCCCGCGCCACGGCAATCGCCGCCAGCGCGTTGCGCACGTTATGCATGCCAAACATTGGCAGCACCACATCCTTCAGGGTGCGTACATCGCCGCTGGTGCGATCGGCCAGTTCCACATCGAATTGTTGGCCGGTGGGCAGCTGACGAATATTCACCGCGCGCACATCCGCCTGCGGGCTGGTGCCGTAAGAAACAATCCGGCGATCCACCACTTTTGCCATTAGCGCCTGCACCTCTGGATGGTCGATGCACATCACCGCAAATCCATAAAAAGGTAATTGGGTGATAAACTGATAGAAGGCCGCACGCAGTGCGTCAAAGTTGCCATAATGGTCGAGATGCTCAGGGTCGATATTCGTGACCACCGCCACGGTGGAGGGAATACGGATGAAGGTCCCGTCGCTTTCGTCGGCCTCCACCACCATCCACTCGCCTTCGCCCAAAAATGCGTTGGTGCCATAGGCATTGATGATACCGCCGTTAATCACCGTCGGCTTCTTATCCGCCGCCATGAACAAGGTGGAAATCAGGGATGTCGTCGTGGTTTTTCCGTGCGTGCCTGCCACCGAAATCGTGGCCTTCAGGCGCATCAGCTCCGCCAGCATTTCCGCACGGCGCACCACCGGAATACGCAGTGCGCGCGCTTCCACCACTTCTGGGTTATCTGCTTTCACCGCGCTTGAAATCACCACCGCTGCCGCACCCTTCACGTTCTCGGCCTTATGTTCGCCGATCATGATTTTCACGTCCTGCTTGCGCAAGCGGTCGAGGGTGTAGCTGTCGGAAATATCCGAGCCCTGTACGCTGTAGCCCAAGTTGCACAGCACCTCGGCGATGCCGCTCATGCCGATGCCGCCGATGCCCACAAAATGCAGCGTGCCCATATCGAGCGGAATGCGGTTACCCGCCGTAAATGCACGGAATTTCTTGATGGTCATAATCTCGTTCCCCTTTAGGCCATCACCAGATCGGCCAGTTTCTCTGCGGCATTGGCCACACCAAGCGCGCGCATTGCAGCGGCGCATTCGTTGAGCCGTTGCGGTGCGCGCAGCAAGGTCTCCAGCTTAGCGGCAAGGCTTTGCGCTGTAAATGCTTCTTGCGTCACCACCCAGCCTGCGCCCGCAGCTTCCACTGCTTGCGCGTTGAAATATTGGTGGTTGTCCATTGCCGTGGGCAGCGGCACCAAAATCGCCGGCCTGCCCACCAGCATCAACTCCGCCACGCTGGAAGCGCCCGCGCGGCTAATCACCACATGCGCAGCCGCCAGCCGTGCCGCCACATCCACAAAGAACGGCGCAATGTCCACCTGCATGCCAAGCGCTGTATATTTTTCGCGCACGGCAGCCACCTCAGTCGCACGGCATTGCTGGTCAAGCCGCACCCGCGCGCGCAAATCCGCGGGCAGCAGCGCCATTGCCGCGGGCACCACCTCGCTGAACACCGTAGCGCCTTGGCTGCCGCCAATCACCAACAGGCGCAGCAATCCATCCGGCTCCATTTGTGGGTAATTCATTTTCGTCAGTGCCGCCACCGCCGCGCGCACCGGATTGCCCGTCACCACCACGCTGCGGGTGGAGGAAGGCATTTTTTGCGTTTGCTGATAGGTGGTGGCAATCACGCTTACCTTAGGGGCAATCAAGCGGTTCACGCGGCCAAGCACGGAATTCTGTTCGTGAATCACCGTCCGCCGCCCTGCGATAATCGCCGCCAGCATTGTCGGCAGCGAGGGGTATCCGCCAAAGCCCACCACCGCCACAGGGCGATGGTGCCGTATGATTTTCCACGCCGCCACCACGCCCGTCACAATCGCCAGCACGCCACGCAGCTTCTTCACCACATTGCCGCTGAAATTGCCGGCGGGAATCGTGTGAATTGGTATTTGGGTGAGAATATTGTCGCGGTGCGAATGGCTATATTGTTGGAAGCGCGCGTCCGTCACCAGCCGCACCTCCACGCCGCGCGCCAGCAACACTTCTGCCAGCGCCGCCGCCGGAAAAATATGCCCCCCCGTGCCGCCTGCAGCAAGGATGACGGTTTGTTTTGTTGGTTCCTGTTCCATGCGCCGCATCATGCCAGCCGCGATGCCAGACGCAAGAATTATCTAGGAGTTATCAGCGCTCGATCAACCCACGTTTTGCGCGCGCAGCTTTGAAGCGCTCGGGGTCAAAACTCTCGCCCTTTGGATGATTCTCAGCGTGCTTCGCAACCGCACGCTCAAAGCTTGGATTAATGCGGTATGCCATATTTTCTTTTTCAAGCTTTGTCTGAATGAACTGCATCCGATTCGGATAAGCGGTTTCTTTAGGGGTACGAATGCCAAGCGCCACTTGGGTAATGGCTTTCCATTCATTCGGCGTAAGCTTGATCAACTCATAGGGTATGCTGGATGGATTTATAATTTTTACATTACGCGAATCATGCACGGTATCAGCTTCGCTATACGCCCTACCATGTGCTAGTTTTTCTTCATAGGTCGCGGGCAAACAGCATTCATAAAGCTTTTCTTGGAGATAGGCTCCAGCTGCAAAATAAACAGCAAGATGCCTTTCACTAGGCGGCGAGAGCGGCTGCTTTTTGTCGACAAAGTATTTTTTATCCTTTTTTCCGAAGCTCTTTTCAAAATAAAAAATAGAGCCTAGCGCACTTGACATCCAATTGAGTTCATAATCGAACCCTATCTCTACAGAAGCCATATATTGTTCCTGTTGCGGCGTATGCCCCAAACGACTGAACAGGTGAAGCATATCATGGTACTGACCCTCGAATGGCTTAAACGGTTGTACTATTTTCGCTGAGTCCAAGTGCGTGTGCGCTTCGAAATATGCCTTATTCCCCTGTTTCAGCATCGCATCAATCGCATCTTGTACCGTTGGCTGCGGAAGACTCGTCACTGCTGTATCGATTGCATCATAATACTGTTTATTGACGAGATTAGCTTCTCGCCAATGCGTCATCTCTTCCGGATAGCGGGCGGCATCTTGCTGCGAGGGGGTATAGGACTTTTTCGTCATATCTGGCTGATTATACCAGCATTTGATGACAGTTTTATGACGGCAGGAATGCCGCGGTTATCCTGAGTAACGGGCGTTCCCCAGCGTTTTATCTGCCTTGGGTTGGCCGAAGCGTTTGCGGGTGAGTGCTAGCATCATGCCCATGCCGCCTGCCATCGCAATCAGCGAGGAACCGCCATAGCTGAGGAACGGTAGCGTCATGCCTTTGGCGGGCAGCAAGTTCACCGCCACGCCCATGTTCACAATCGCCTGAATGCCGAACTGCGTCAGCAATCCGCCCACGGCAATGAGGCGGAACATGTCCGTTTCCTTGCTCATTTGTGCAAAGCCGCGCACCACAATGAAGGCGAACAGCACAATAATCAGCATGCAGAAAAACAGGCCGAATTCTTCCCCCGCGACGGAGAAAATAAAATCCGTATGCGAATCGGGAATATGCTGTTTCACCACCCCTTCCCCTGGGCCGCGGCCAAGCCAGCCACCTTCTTTGAAGGCCTGAAGCGAGCGCTCAACCTGATAGTTATCGCCGCTGGTGGGATCCAAAAATCGGTCGATGCGCGCGGCCACATGCGGCAGGGCAAAATACGCCGCGAACAACCCGCCCACGCCCAGCACAATCATCAACGCCACCCACAGAAACGGCATGCCCGCGAGGAAAAACTGCACGCCAAACATGCCCGTCACCGTCACCGTCATCCCAAAGTCGGGCTGAATAATGAGCAGCAGCGCAATCACCAGATACGCGCCGATGGCAAGGCGATAGCTCGGAAAATCAGGCCGCGAGAAGCGCGCCGCAAAAATCGCCGCCAGCACCACCGCGAAGCACGGCTTCATAAATTCCGACGGTTGAATGGACATGCCCGCCAGCCGTAGCCACCGAATTGACCCCTTGTTCTCATAGCCAATCACGGGCAGCGCCAGCAGCAGCAACACGCTCACCAAAAATCCGATGATGGCGATGCGGCGAATCTGCACCCCATCCAGCAGCGAAATCAGCACCATGATGACGGTGGAAACGCCTAAGAAAATCTGGTGGCGCGACACAAAATAAAAATCCGGCAAGCCAATGCGGCGCGCCACGGGCGGGCTGCCCGCCATCACCAAAAAGAAGCCGATACAAATCAACGCCAGCATCGCGAACAAGGCGGGGCGGTCAATCGTCCACCACCAGCGGCCAATCGCACTCGTGTTACGTCTATCGAGCGGCTGACGCATGCTGCCCCCCTGCTGCTTTGAATTGCTCCACCAGCGCCATGAACGCTTCGCCACGTTTTTCAAAATTCGCGTATTGGTCGAACGACGCGCATGCCGGCGCCAACACGACACTGCGTGTCGAGGCGGATTTTGGGCTGTCGTTGGTTGCCGCTTTGGTTGCAGCTTCGAATGCTTTTTCTAGGGTGCCGCAGTGTGTGTAGGGCACATGGCCTTCTAGTGTTTTTGCGAAATCATTTGCCGCTTCGCCGATTAAATATGCGTGGCGAATTTTTGGGAAATAGCTGGCGAGGGATTCAATGCCCCCCTCTTTCGCCACACCGCCCAAAATCCAATAGATGTTGTCATAGGTCTTGAGGGCTTTTTCCGCGGCGTCCGCATTGGTGGCCTTGCTGTCGTTCACGAAGGTGACGCCGTTCACTTCACCCAGCCACTGCATGCGGTGCGGCAATCCGGCGTAGCTGGCCATCGCCGCTATCATTGCGTCATGCGCGCAGCCCTGCACGGCGCAAGCAGCATAGGCCGCGGCGGCATTTTGCCAGTTATGTTCGCCCTGCAGCGCGCGCATGGATGACAGGTCCGCCGTTTCATTTCCGAAAGCACGCGCACGCAAGGAGGCGTGCTGCACTTGAACCCCATTGCCCACCTGTTGCGTCACTGCAATGGGAATCACCCGCTGTTTTTTCTCCGTCAGCATCAGCCGCGCGATGGATTCACTCGTCGCGTCATCCACCCCGATGACCGCCACATCCTGCGCCGTTTGGCGGTCAAAAATATGCTGTTTCGCCGCGACATAATTCTCCATCCCGCCGTGATGGTCGAGATGGTCGGGCGAGATGTTCAGAAATACAGCTGTGTGAAACCGCGTCGTGTGCAGCAGTTCCAGTTGGTAGGAAGAAAGCTCCAGCACATAGATGCCACCCGCCGCCAGCGGTTCCAGCGAGAGCGCGGCGATGCCAAGGTTGCCGCCCACTTCCACCCGCTTGCCACAGGCGCGCAGCATATGCGCAATCAGGCTGGTGGTGGTCGATTTTCCGTTCGTCCCCGTGATGCCGATATAGGTCGCCTCCGGCTGCGCGCGATAGAGCAATTCAATATCACCCAGCACTTCCACACCGTGTTTTTTTGCCGCCAGAACCGCAGGGTGCGAGAGCAAAATTCCAGGGCTCATCACCAGCGCCGCGAGGGTGGTGAAATCCCACTCCTCCACTGGCAGAATGGCGATGGTGGGGAATTCTTTTTGCGCCGCATTGCGCGCAGGTTCGCCGTCGTCCCACGCTATAATTTCTGCGCCGGAAGCAACCAAACTCGCCACCGCCGTGCGGCCCGATTTACCAAGGCCAAGCACCGCAAAAATTTTTCCCTGTACGTGTGGAATCGTGATCATCGTAGCTTCAAAGTCGAGAGGCCGATCAGGGCTAAAATCACCGCCACAATCCAGAAGCGAATCACCACGGTGGATTCCTGCCAGCCCTTCTTTTCGAAATGGTGGTGAATCGGCGCCATCAGGAACACGCGTTTGCCGGTGCGCTTGAACCAGAACACCTGAATCATGACCGAAATCGCTTCCACCACAAACAATCCGCCGATGATGCCGAGCACAATCTCGTGCTTGGTGATCACCGCAATCGCCCCCAGTGATCCACCGAAGGCGAGCGAGCCCGTGTCACCCATGAACACCATCGCTGGCGGCGCGTTATACCACAAAAAGCCAAGCCCTGCGCCAATCATCGCCGCGCAGAACACTGCCAATTCGCCCGAACCCGGAACCATGGGCAGATGTAGGTAACTTGCATAGACCGCGTTGCCGACAAGGTAGCTGATCAAGCCAAAGCACCCCGCCGCAATCATGATGGGCACAATCGCAAGCCCGTCCAATCCATCGGTTAAATTCACCGCGTTGCTGGCACCAATCAGCACAAAAATCACGAACGGCGCGTAGAGAATGCCCAAATCCAGAATGACATTTTTCATGAATGGAAAGGCGAGATGCTGGTTGATATCCAGCGGCGTCATCGCCGAAATCCACACCGCCGCGGCCAGCGCGATGGCGAACTGGAAAAATAATTTCCGTTTGCCCGAAAGCCCTTTGGTATTTTTCTTCGACACTTTGAGATAGTCGTCGGTAAAGCCAATCAGGCCGTAGCCAAGCGTTACAAACAGCGTAATCCAAACAAAGGCGTTGCTGATATCCGCCCACAGCAAGGTGGAAATCGTCACGGAAAAAAGCATCATCAACCCGCCCATGGTGGGCGTGCCTTTTTTGGTGACGAGGTGGCTGGCGGGGCCGTCTTCGCGAATGGGTTGGCCGCCATGCTGGTTATGTTTCAGCCAACGAATCATGCGCGGGCCAATGATGAAACTAATAATCAGCGCAGTGATGATGGCACCGCCGCTACGGAAAGTGAGGTAACGAAACAGGTTGAAAAACGCGACATCGCCTACGTAAGGTAGCAGCAAATTATACAGCATCGGCGTTCTCCTCAATCGCACGGGCGACGATATCCATTTTACTTCCACGCGAGCCTTTGATCAGCACCAGATCGTTCTCGCGTAGATTCTCCACCACAATCGGTGCCAGCTCGCGGCTGGTTTTGCGGTAGGCACCGCGCATGCTTTCCGGCAAGGCGAGGTAGAGTTTCTCCATAAACGCACCCGCGGCGAACACCAAATCCATCTGGTTGTTCACCAGCGTTGGCACCAGCCCCACATGCATATCTTCCGCCTGTTCGCCAAGCTCCAGCATGTCGCCCAGCACCACAATCGTGCGCATCTTTTTCAGCTCCGCCGCGCGAATCTCGGCTACTTTTTCAATCGCCCCTTTCATCGAGACAGGGCTTGCGTTGTAGCTGTCGTCAATCAGGCGCAGGTGGCCGCCCTTCACGCTCAGCTTCTTGATTTGCCCGCGGCCTTTGGGCTCCACAAAATACTGCAATGCCGCCGCCGCTTGCGCCAAGTCGCCACCCAGCGCATCCACAATCGCCAAAATCGCCACGGCGCTGATCGCCCAATGTTTGCCAATCGTGCCGATGGTGAAGCTAATCGGCGTGCCTGCAATCGTCGCCTCGATGCGCGAATGGGTGTCTTCAATACGATAGCCAATCAGGCGGCAGTTTGCGCTGTTGCTCATCCCGAACGAGAAGATACGATCCAGCCCCTTCGCTTCCGCATGTTTTTTCAAGCGCAGGAAATGCGCGTTATCCGCATTCAGCACCGCCATGCCCGCACCGCCCATACCGTCGAAAATCGCGGCCTTCTCATCTGCAATCGCCGCTACGCTTGGGAAATGCTCGAGATGCACCGCCTCCACCGTGGTGATGAGCGAGACATGTGGCCGCGCCCAGTGCGACAGCGGGGAAATTTCGCCTGCATGGTTCATGCCCATTTCAATCACCGCGAAATCCACATCGCGCGGCAAGTTCGCCAGCATCAGCGGCACGCCCAGATGGTTATTCAAATTGCCCTTGGTCGCATAGACCTTGCCCACTGCGGCCAGTGCGGTGGCCAGCATTTCTTTCGCACCCGTTTTGCCAACGCTTCCCGTGATGCCGATAAATTTCGCGGTCGAACGTGCGCGTGCCGCAATGCCCAAATCCTGCAGCGCTTTTTCCACATCCGCCACCATCACCAGCTTGCTTGCATCCACCCCATCCACAGGCTTGCTGACCAGTGCCGCTGCTGCGCCTTTTTCAATCGCCGCGGCCACATAGGCATGGCCGTCCACCTGCGTGCCCGAAAGTGCAACAAACAGCGCGCCGGCCTCTAAGCTGCGCGTATCGATGCTGACGGAAGTCGCCGTCCAGCTTCCGCTGGTGGTGCCTGCGGTGGCGGTGGCGACGTCGTGTGCGGTCCAGTTTGTGGTCATTGGGCAGCCTTTCTGATATGCTCGGAATCATTGAATGGAATCACTTCGCTGCCGATGGTCTGGGTTGTTTCATGTCCTTTTCCGGCGACGACCAGAACATCGCCGGTGTTTAAATTCTTCATGGCGTGCGCAATCGCGTGTGCACGGTCTGCTACTTCTATGGCCTGTGGCGCAGCTGCCAAAATTGCTGCGCGAATTGCTGCAGGGTTTTCGCTGCGCGGGTTATCGTCTGTCACCACCACCACATCCGCCAAACGCGCGGCCGCTGCGCCCATTTCAGGGCGCTTGCCCGCGTCGCGGTCGCCGCCGCAGCCAAACACAACATGCAGCTTGCGGGAAGTATGGGCGCGCAGCGTGATAAGAATTTTTTCCAATGCGGCTGGTGTGTGCGCATAGTCCACAAACACCGCTGCACCATTATGGCTCACCACCCGTTCCAAGCGGCCAGAAACACCTTGCAGCTTCGGCAACATCGTCACCATTTTTTCTTCACTCATGCCTGCGGCAGCGAGCATGCCCATCGCCGTTAGCATGTTCGAAAGCTGGAAGCTGCCGTAGAGCGGCAGCGAAATGCTATGCGCCGTGCCGCGCACATGCAGCGTCGCGTCAAGGCCGTTCACATGTGGGGTTAGGTTGCTCACGCGGTAATCCGCCTGCGCGTGCGAACCGAAGGACGTCACCTTAATGTTGCGTGCAGCACAGATGGTCGCAAGACTGTCGAACCGTGGGTCATCGCGGTTGACAACGGCATGCGAACCTTGCGCCATTACCACGCTCAGCAGGCGTGCTTTTGCGGTGAAATAATCTTCAATCGTGGGGTGGTAATCCAAATGGTCGCGGCCAAAATTGGTGAAGGCGGCAGCGGTGAATTTTACCCCGTCCAACCGTTTCTGATCCAGCCCGTGGCTGGAGGCTTCAATCGCCACTACATCACCGCCATGTTGCACCAGCTCGTTCAGGGTTCGGTGCAGCAAAATTGGTTCGGGCGAGGTGTTGTTCGCGGGGAAATTTTTGTTCATTTCCGCAAACGGCGAACGCAGACCCAGCGTGCCGATGGAGCTGGCGGAATGATCCAGCAAATTGGCTAATTGGCGCGTGAAATCCGCGCTTGAGGTTTTGCCGTCCGTGCCCGTAATCGCGAAACTGAATTTAGGTTGCTGCGCGTAAAATGTTGCCGCCAGCGCACTCACCGCCGCGCGCATATCCGCCACCCGCACCATTGGCACCGTGGCAATCACATCCACCTTCGCGGTGGTGGCCATCAGCACCGCGGCTGCGCCTTTGCGCAATGCTTCGGGAATATAACGCGTGCCGTCCGCCACCACACCGGGCATGGCCACAAACAGCGCGCCTTCAGTCACCGCGCGCGAATCCGTGGTCAGGCTTGTGATGGCAATATCCGCATCGCCCGTGATGCTGGCGTCGATGCCGGAGGCAGCAATCAGTTTAGTAAGAGACATCATGCACTGCCTCCTTCACCAACGGTGCCGCCACAGGCGCGGTTCGCGCTACGGCCGTTTTTGCATGGCCATGCAAGCCCGACCACATGGCTTCAATATGTGCATCGTTATCGTTGGGCTGCGGCTCCATGCCCAGCATCGGTGCCATGCGCTGCACCACACGCGCCACCACGGGCGCTGAAATCCAGCCGCCGGTTGCGAAGCCATAGGTCGATTTATTCCCCTTGGGCTCATCCACCACCACCAGCATCACGTAACGCGGATTGCTTGCGGGGAACATGCCCACGAAGGAAGTCACCTTCGCGTTTTCCAAATAGATACCGTTGGTATTTTTCTCGGCGGTGCCGGTCTTGCCGCCAATCTCGTAGCCTTCCACATTGGCGGATTTACCCGTGCCGCGCAGCACCACAAGGCGCAGCAAATCGCGCATATTTTTAACGGTCGGCTGGCTAAGCACGCGCGTGCCTTCGGGCTTGTTCTTATTGCCATCCTTCACCAGCGTCACGCCGCGCTTTGTGCCGTCGCCCGTCACGGTCGCCAGCGCTTGCGCCAGATGTAGCGGCGAGACCGAAATCCCGTGCCCATAGGCCACCGTCATGGTGGTAATCGGCGGCCATTGGCGCGGCACAATTGGGCGCGCAAGCTCTGGCAATTCCAGCTTCACGGGCTCAAACAGCCCCAGCGAACGCAGGAAGGCCTGCTGCTTCTCGCTGCCCAAATCCAACGCCATTTTTGCCGTGCCGATGTTGGAGGAATACGCAAAAATTTCGGGCACCGAAAGCCACCGGCCCTCTGGGTGCGAATCGCTAATCGTGAAGTTGCCGATATGGATCGGGCGGCTTGCGTCATACCCCCCGCGCATGCCGACGGTTTTATTTTCCAGCGCCCCCGCCACGGTGAATGTTTTAAAGGTAGACCCAAGTTCATACACCCCAAGCGTGGCGCGGTTGAACAGCGCATCGGCACTGGCACGGCCGGGTTGGTGCGGGTCGAATTCCGGCAAGCTGGTCATCGCCACCACTTCGCCATCGGGAATGGAAAGCACGATGCCGGTTGCGCCAAGCGCACCAAATTCCTGCACCGTTTTTGCAAGCTCCTCACGCATCATGGACTGCACGCGCAAATCCAGCGCAAGCTGCAACGGCTTGTCATCCGCGGCGTCCTGAAGCGAGCGGTCGAAATATTTCTCGATGCCCGCAAGCCCTTGGTTATCCACGCCCACATAGCCAATCGCGTGCGAGAATAATCCGCCATACGGATAGACGCGGCGCATATCCGGCTCGAAGAATAATCCGGGCACGCCGAGGTCGTTCACCGCCTGCTGTTGGCTGGGCGTCAGGTGGCGATGAATATAAAGAAATGTCGTGCGCTTTTGCATCAGGCGCGCCTTCAGCGACGCCTCCGATTCATCCGGAAAAATTGCGTGCAGCGCGTGCGCCACTTCATCTTCGTGGCGAATGATTGTTGGGTTCGCCACCAGCGACGCCGTTTCGATCGACGTAGCGAGCACCAATCCATTGCGGTCCACAATCTCGTGACGCACAGTTTTTTCCGCCTGCGCCACTTTGCTCGCGTCCACATCGTCCTCGCGCGAAATCAGCAGCTGAGGCTCGGTCACCAAGCGTTTGAACGGCATGCCGCCGCTGCCCACCGTCGCCACTTCAAACAGGCGCATGCCCAGCATGAAGAAACACAATCCAAAGAAACAGGCGACCAGAATAATCCGCGTCCGCGACTCGTTCGCCACGCGCGTGTGGGCGTTCTCCACATGAAGAATGCGGCTCGCCGGACGCTTGGAAACAGGTCGGTGGAATTGGCGCACCTAGCGTTCCTCCACCGTTTGGTTAGCAGGCTGGAACATGCCATCCAGCGACGGCCCATCCGTTGGACGCACCACCGCCGCGGGCAACACCTGCACATCGTTGATATGCTTGCTGTTGAGCGGCACAAGATCGAGATGCTTGGAAGCGAGGCGTTGCAAGCGGTCGGGGCGGTTGAGGTATGCCCATTCCGCCTTCAGCAAATGCAGCGATTCTTTTTCCTGTGCCAATGCCGTGCGCGCGGAATCCACATCGCGCTGAATGTTCTGCACACTGTATTTCACGAGATACAGCCCCATCGACAATGCGGCGAAGCATGCCATGTAAATTAGGGCAGTGATGCGAAGACTCATCTTCGGCCTCCTATGCGACGTTTTTCATTAAACTCGCAGTGCGTGTTGCACAGCGCAGCTTGGCCGAGCGCGCTCTAGGATTACGACTCACCTCTTCTAAACTGGGGGCGATGGCGTTTTTAGGGGTTAGGACAAATGTATTTTCGGCGTTGCCACGTGCGAGCAGCGCTGCGGGCGAGTGGCGCGAAATCGTGCCTTCTGGGTTGCTGCGGTTCAGCATGAATTGTTTCACGATGCGGTCTTCCAGCGAATGGAAGGTGACCACCACCAACCGCCCACCGGGCTTGAGCACAAGCTCCGCCGCACGCAGCGCTTCTTCCAGCTCCGCCAATTCCTGATTCACTTCAATCCGCAGCGCTTGAAAGCTTTTGGTCGCGGGGTGAATTTTCATTTTGCCTGCACCGCGCACGGCGCTACGAATAATATCCGCCAGCTGAACGGTGGTGGTGATGGGCTGCACGCTGCGCGCGGCGATGATTTTTTGCGCAATGCGTTTGGCGTCGCGCTCTTCGCCATATTCGCGCAGGATGCGAATCAGCTCCGCTTCGCTGTAGCTATTCACCACATCCGCCGCGCTCATGCCTTCACCGCTCATGCGCATATCCAGCGGCGCTTCGCGTTGGAACGAGAAGCCGCGCAAGTCCTCGTCGAACTGCATGGACGACACGCCGATATCGAGCACGATCGCGTCCACTGCATTCACTCCGGCTTGCGCCAACATCGTGACCATCGCGGAGAAGCGCGCGGCCAGAAATAAAAAATGCCCGGGAAACTCCCGGGCAAGTGCATCGGCAAGTAACTGGACACGTGGATCGCGGTCGAACGCAATCACGCGGGCGCGGGGCGCCATATTCAAAATTGCGCGGCTGTAACCGCCAGCGCCAAACGTACCGTCTACAATCACCTCGCCATCACGCGGGGCAACGGCGGCAAGCATTTCGTCCTTCATCACGGGGATATGCAGATGTTCGTTGCTCACTGCGCCCCTCCCGTTTCGGATTTTAGGCTCAGGCGACGCTTCAGCGCCAGCTCACGCGTAGCGGTTTCGTGGGCCGCAAATTTCGCAGGCGACCAGATTTCAAACGTCGCGCCCTTGCCCACAAAGATGCCCGTTGCGGTAATTTCTGCTTTGGTGAGGAGGATTTCCGGAATCACCACGCGGCCTTCGCCGTCGAAGCCCAGCTGCATCGCGCCGCCCAGAATCGCCGTCGCGAAGGCATCGCGCTCTTCCGAGAATGGGTCGAGCGCCTCGATACGGGCGTTGAGTTTTTCCAGCCGCTCCATGCCGCAGGCTTCGATGCAGGGGTGAATGAAGCTGGAATAGGCAATCATGCCGTTAAAATTCTGCTGGGCGAGCACGGCACGGAAGGTCGGCGGCACGCTCACGCGCCCCTTCTTGTCGATCTGCTTCTCGAACGTCGAGAGAAACAATGCCATGACCCATTCCATTCTGTTTTCGTTCGGGCCAAACCCGCAACCCAAGGCTGCGGCTTAAAAACCCACCATGATTCCCACCGAATGGGCGTCCAATAGCGCGCTGGACAAGCATTCGGCATTCCCTTGAATTTTTATTATTCAATATCAGGCGCTTATTTGTTCTGTGCAGAGAACCACGAGGTAGTTGGAAATGCGCGCGTATTGGATATTTTTGGATATTCTTGGGAATAGTTGGGACAATATGGAGAAAACTTGGGCTAGTCAAGGGAGAAGTTGGGACGAACCACCCCCTGTGCATGACCCCCACCCCCTTCCGGATTTGCTTAGTCTTTGGCAAGATTGGCGAAACTGTCTTCAAATCTTCACACGCATTTGCGAGAGAATCGCGTATTCTATGTTTCAGGAGAACCCACTATGCCCGATGGCGGCCCCATTCTGACTGTGCTCATCACGGGATTTAAACCGTTCGAGGACAGCTACAACATCAGCGAAGCGGTGATTGATCAGCTGCATCTGCGCGCAACGACCACCAATGTGCGTTTTGTCACGGCCGTGCTCAGCAATGATTATCTCGAGGCGGAAATGCGCCTTAAGATGCTCGTGGAAACCGTGAACCCCGACTATATCATTGCGCTCGGCGAAGTGAACGGCGCCAAAACGTCTGGCATTCAAATCGAAACAGAGGCCACCGGCGATTCCGACCGAGAAGACCCATCGGGTATCGCGCCAGCTTGCCTGCGCGATGCTGATCAAACCGACCGTCTGATTGAGGTTCGCAATCCAGTGCTGAACGAAGCCATTGTGGCAAGCTTTAACGCACATAAGCTGGATGGCACCGCCTATGTCGACAAGGATGCTGGCGATTATCTCTGCAACGATATTTTCTACCAAGCGCTGCGCTATCAGGCGATAAAAGGCAAAGATGGCCATGTTATTTTTCTGCATCTGAACGACCCGAATGACCCAAGCGAGCCGCTGCGCGATATGGAGCCCGTCGTAAAAAGCTATTGCGCCGTTGTGGATGATACCGTCCGCTTTTTGGCGGAGAACCGCGAAACCTGCATGCGTGCGGTTGAGCTAACCGAATACAGGATTCGAAACACCTCGAGCGAAGCCGTCGCGTGGCACCCGCCTATGCTTGCTGCTGCCGCTTCAGTGCCAACGCCCACACCCGAGGCAGACGCCTCCCCACTCATTGCACCAACCACGCAAATGCGGCTGCCTGCGGCGGATACGGACGAAATCTTGCCGCCGCTTGCCCCGCGCAGCCCGCAGCTTGGACGTCCGCGCTAATATCTCTCTAAATATTTGCCAGATGGCCTGTAAGCCGGGTTCTGTACCCATTGCTGGGCGATGACTATTCATCTAGGCGGCCTGTTACCAAGCCGCTCGAGCAACCTACCCGCGTGATCTCGGGACGGAACACCCCTAGCCTTCTTGCGAAGGCGCGCCACGCCTATTTGGTCTTGCTTCCGGTGAGGTTTGCCTAGCCGTTTCTGTTACCAGAAACGCGGTGGGCTCTTACCCCACCTTTTCACCCTTACCACGCGAACGCGGCGGTATATCTCTGTGGCACTGTCTCTTAGCTTGCGCTAGGCGGGAGTTACCCGCCACCGTTTCCTGTGAAGCCCGGACTTTCCTCGGGGAATATCGTGCAGCGCTGAGGTTTAGCCTCCTTGCCGCCATAGGGTTCCACGCAGTCATCCAGCCATCTGGCAGGGTGGCCATAGCCCATATGGCGCGCGGTGCCAATGGATTTCTCGTTATCGGCGGGGTTGCGGGGTTAATTTCAGGGTGCGGCTGCGCACAGGCACGGCAAGGTGAATGCCAACCATGTTCGGCACGGTGAGCCACCATTGCTCGTGTTTGGCCAACACCGAACGGGCGACGGAAAAGCGGCCGTTTGCATCCGTTGTGAAGGTGAGGCGCTCTATTTCGTTTGCCTCGCACGGGGCACGCACACAGCGTACGCCGTTGTCCCACAGCAGGGTCACGGGCTGGTTGGAAAGCGCCGCGCCGGTTAACTGATTCAGCAAGGTGAACCGCTGCGGCGGCTGGGCATGGGCGGCAAAGCTACCGCACAAACATAGCGCCAGTGCCGCTATGAACGCGGACTTCATTTCCCGACGATTTCCAGCATCACTTCGTTGCGACGCAGGAACGGCAGGGTCCATGGCGGGTCGTAAAAGGCGAGCACGGGCGCGCCTTTGGTTTTGAGCTTGCTGAGGATGGTATAGGCCTGAAGCTCGGAGGTTTTCTCGGCGATGCGGGAGTTATTGTTGGTGCTGCCAGAGAAACGAATAACCGCCATTTGCCGCGCGGGGATGGGTTTGATTTTCACCTCGGGGTTATTTGGCTTGGGCAGGGTTTCGAGCGTGTATTCCTTCGGCATGATGAACTGGACGACCCATTTTCCGTCGCTGCCTTGCTGGATGACGGGCGTGGTCATCGCGATTTTTTCAGGCGTGGCTTGCTGGATGACCGGCGCGGTCATGGCGACTTTTTGTTGCGCGGTGTTATTGCCAAAAATGAAATCCGCAATCAGGCGGAAGCCTTGGCTGATGGCCTCCTTGCGCTCACCCGTGACGCTTACTTCCGCCGCGATGGCGGGGGCGTAGTCGCGCAGCTCGATACTGTCTTTGGCATCGACCACGCGGTAGGCTGGTTCCTGATATTGTCCCACGTTACATCCGTTCAGTAGTGCTACCACGACGGCCAGCGGTGCGGCCACATAGAGCAGCAGTTTTTTCAGCGATTTCATGTTCATTACTCCGCAGCGGTTTGGCTATGTATACATAGAATCGATGGATGCTGAAACAAGTTCAGCATGACAAATGTTTCACGTGAAACATTTTTTATTTTTTACAGCAGCTTACTGGTTTTTTCGGGGTGGGGTATGCTGGGTGATTTTGATGCATTGCACCAATTGTCATCAAACCTTCACACACGTCTGCCTTCGCGGGCGATATACTTTATGGGCAAATCACTCACTATACCCGTTCAGAAAGAAGCGAGTTATGCCTACCGACAATAAAAAAACTGACACTCAAAAACCCGTTACGGCACCCAAGCGCCTAAGGACGCTTCAATGGCTGCACGAAACCGACCTGTATGAAGGAATCCCACGGCCTGAAGATAGATTCAAAGGGATTTCTCCTGAAACACATGTGCCTGTATATCACGGTGTGCGCGCTACGGATTTTATTCCGTCGATGGAAAGAAAAGAGGACTCCTTCGGCGGTCTAATACCTAAAGAAAAACCACGGAAAGATCCGCCACCAATGTTGGTGCACCCTGCATCACGCAGCACAGCTTCGGCTGAGCCCGAGGCACAGGACGGGGAACTGAAAAAGTTTAAGAACCTTGCTGTTAGCGATGCAATTAAAGATGCGCTGGTGCAAGAGTGCTCTGCGCGGGGCGTAGGCGTTGCTGCGAAGGCAACGAAGCTGCGTTTTGATGAGGACGCGAATGGCGTCACCCTGACGGTAACTGGCGGCATGAAGGGGCTGGTTGAAGCAGCACTTCCTGAAAGTGCGTATGTGGTCAGTAAGGATGGGCTGAGCGTGACCCTAAGCGCCCCAAGCCGTGCCGCACTGAGCGAGACACTGAACGGGATGCTGCGCGATTCGCTGAAGCTGAACGAAACGCTTGAGAAGAGCTCTCAAATTCTGCGCTAAACTTTATCACCGAATATTTCTGAGGGAATGTTATGGCAGACAATAACGCTAAAAAACCGATGAACTACGTCACTTCCATGGGCGCACCAATCCTGTCGGATTTAGAATGCAGACGCCTGAACGAACAGATTTGGAAGAGTTTACGTGCGGAATGTCAGGCGCGCGGCGTAGACGAGGAAAAGCAGATGTCGTTTGTGCAGACTATGCAGCAGAATAGCGGTTTGGAAGTCGTTATCAGTGGAGGCTTGAAAGATTTTCTTGCGCGCCAACTGCCGAATGGCAGTTTCCGTCCGACTACGGACATCGATGGCTCGGATGCGATTCTTATTTGCGCAGCAGACCAGAAGGATTTGGTGGCGTTGCTCAACACGCAACTGGATGCATCGCGCCAACTGGCACCTATTCCGCTGCTGGGCGATTCGCCAGAGAACCAACTGAACCGCTAAACCAGCCCATGTAGTGCGGCCAATAATCCTGCGCATTCGTCGTCCCAGACGCCGTCGAGGTTGGTGGGGCGGTAGTGGCGCTGGAAGGCTTGCACGCATTTCTCAGTTTTGATGCCATAGTCGCCGTCGAGTTTCAGGCCATAGCCCCAATTGTTGAGCGCGGTTTGCAGGCGGATGACTTTGCTGCCGGAATCGCCCCGCGCGAGCAGCGAGCCGACCATGGGCCGCGCCTCGAACGGAAAGAGGCCGACGCCGGCGCGGGCAAGAAACGGCCAATCGAACAGATGCCCCGGATCTTGTTTGCGCAGGAAGGCAATGTCGGAATGGCCGACGACGTTGCGCGCGGGGATGGCGTGGCGCGCGAGAATTTCCAGCGAAAGTTTGGCCACCGCACCCATCTGAATTTGGGGGAACGGCACATAGCCGTGGCTGTGGCCGGTGTTGGCGATTTCGATGCCGATGGAGCGGGCGTTGAGGTTGTTGTGCCCGCGCCAATGCGATTCGCCTGCGTGCCACGCGCGCATGCCCTCCTCCACCAACGAAAAAATCTCGCCCGTTTCGCTGACGACATAATGCGCGGAGACTTTGGCTTCGGGGTTTTGCAGTTGCGCCACCGCATCCGCCGCGGTCAGCATGTCGGTATAGTGCATCACCAGCGTGTCGATATGCTGCCCGCCGCGTTCGTCGAAATTGGGGGATGGATGGGTGAGTGTCATGCCGCGGCTTGGCGTGCGAGGGCGCCGTCGATGAGGGCGATGGTTTCTTTTGCACCGAACAGGGCGATGAAGCTGCCCATGCGCGGCCCTTGCGCGGAGCCGAGCAGCACTTCGTAGTTGGTTTTGAACCACTCGCGCAGATTGTCTTTACCATAATGGGTGACGCCGATTTCGTAGACTTTGGTTTGAATGTCTTCGGCGGTGGCGTCGGTGCTTAGGGTGGTGAGGTAGGCGCGTAGTTCCGTTAGCGCCACGCGTTCCATATCGGTTGCGTCGCGGAACTGTTTGGTGGGTTTTACGAAGTCGTGGTAATAGCGCACGGCATAGCCTGCGAGCTTATCCAGCATCGGGCACCGTGCCGGTGAGGCTTCTTTGCTGAAGCGGCTGATGAAGCCCCAGAGCACTTCTTTGCTTTCGGCGTTGCAGGCGCTGACAAGATTCAGCAGCAACGAGAAGCTGATGTCCGACGTTTCTGGCGCGGGCACATTGCCGGAATGGATGTGCCAGACAGGGTTTTCAAGCTGCGCGGCGGGTTCCTCTTTCGGGTATTTGGCGAGGTAGGTCAGGTATTCATCCACCGCTTTGGGGATGACATCGAAATGGAGTTTTTTCGCGCGGCGCGGCTGTTGGAACATATAGAGCGCGAGCGATTCGGCGGGGCCATAGGTCAGCCATTCGTCAATCGTCAGGCCGTTGCCTTTGGATTTGGAAATTTTCTGGCCCTGTTCGTCGAGGAAGAGCTCGAACATCATTTGTGCGGGCGGCTTGCCACCGGCGATTTTAGCGATGGCGTCATACAGCGGGGCGCTGGCGAGGTGGTCTTTGCCGTACATCTCGTAATCCACGCCCAATGCTGCCCAGCGCATGCCCATGTCCGGCTTCCATTGGAGCTTGCAGTTGCCGCCCGTGACGGGGGTTTCGACTTCACTACCATCTTCTTCCAGATAGGTGATGGTGCCTTTTTCGACATCCGTTTTCACCACTTTGGCGAGCAGCACTTTGCCCGAGACTTTGGAGACAGGCAGGAAGGGCGAATAGGTTTCCGCGCGTTCTTCGCCCAGCGTGGGGAGCATGACTTTCATTACCTTGTCGTATTCCTTGAGGATGCGCAGCAAGGCAGCATCGAACTCGCCGCTTTTGTAGGTGGCGGTGGAGGATTTGAATTCATAGGTGAAGCCGAACGTATCCAGAAATGCGCGCAGGCGGGCGTTCATGTGGTGGCCGAAGCTTTCATGCGTGCCGAAGGGGTCGGGGATGCTGGTGAGGGGCTTGCCGATATTGGCCGCGATCATCTCCTGATTCGGCAGATTATCCGGCACTTTGCGCAGGCCGTCCATGTCGTCGGAGAAGCAGACCAGCTTGGTGGGGATTTGATTTTCTGTAAGCACTTCAAAGGCATGCTTGACCATGGTGGTGCGCGCTACCTCGCCGAAGGTGCCGATATGCGGCAGGCCAGAGGGGCCGTAGCCGGTTTCGAACAGCACATAGCCCTTTTCGGGGGTTTTTCCGCCAATGCGGGTGAGCAAGGCGTTTGCCTCGGCGAAGGGCCACGCTTTGGCGGCAGCAGCGAGTGAATTCATGGCGTTATTCCTACTTATACTAAGGTGTGATGCCTCGTTTACGCCACCCCCCGCCGCCTTGCAAGGAAATCTGAGGATAGCCTGCGTTTGGGGCAAAAACCGCTTGCGCGCCCTCCCCCCATCACCTAAAGACTTAGCGATTGTATAGCCTTATTCATATTCGTAGCCAGAGGTTCTCGTGAACATACGCCGCCTTGCCCTTGTTTCTATTGCGCTTCTGCCACTTTCGCAGGCACTGGCTGCCTCGGTGGTGATGGTGCAGTTCGGCTCCTTTGAAACCAAGGAAGAAGCCGCCAAGCGGCTTTCGGATGTGAAATCCTCGAACGCGGCGGCGCTGGGCGCCACGCCAACCTCGGTACGTGAAGTGAAGCTTCCGCCGGATAACCTGACCGTCTACCGCACCCAAGCGGGCCCGCTGGAATCGCGCGCGGCGGCACAGTCGCTGTGCGGCAAACTGGCGGTGAATGGCAGCGAATGTTATGTGGTGGAAACGGCAGTTTCGGTTCCAAGCGCTAGCGCCCCTGTGGTGGCCGCAGCCGCACCCGTGGTGAGCGAAACGGCAAAAGCGGTGAACGACACCGCCAAGTCGGTGACGGATACGGCGAAATCCGTGACGGATGGCGCGAAGGATGTTGCCAACACCAAACTTTCCGACGTGGTGAATGTGGCCAAACCATCGGTTGAAATGACGACGCCTGCGGTGGCCTCGCCCGAGTTGCAGGCCGCGATGAACCGCGCCGTTTCTGCACAAGAATCTGGCCTTGGGGATGTGGCTACTGCGGCACCCGTTGCCCCTGCTGCTGCGCCTGCGCCTACGAAATCCTTCTGGTCGCGCCTGAATCCCTTCAGCGGCGACACGGCAAAGCCTGCTGCAGCACCTGTAGCGGTGACAGAAAAATTACCAACGGCGGCACCGGTTGCTCCCATTATCGCGGCTGCGTTGCCGCCTGCACCGGCGATTCTGGAAACGCCAAAACTGGCGAAAGAAACGAAAATGGAATTGCCTGCCCCACCAGTGGTGGTGGCTGCACCTGTGGTGACGGCTCCTGCACCGATTGTTATTTCCACCCCGAAAGTGATTGCGGCAGAAGATTCGCGCCCACGCCTGCTGCCACCGCCAGCACCGCTGACCGCGCAGGATAAAAAACTGCTGGAGACAGAACGCACGCTGGTGAAGCCGCTGCCGGAAGTGCTGGCCGCGCCGATTGCTGCGCCGAACTCCATGACGCCGCCTAAGCCGCTGATGCCGATTGCCAAAGCCGATGGCACAGTGAAAGTGGAAGAAGCAAAACGCGTTCCGTTGTCGGAAATTACGGTGGCGAGCCCTGCGGCACCTGTGGTGGTTTCGGTACCTTCGGTTCCGGCACCGACGGCGGCACTGCTGCCAAGCAGCACGCTGGGCCAACGCACCTTGTGGGCGCAAATTGGCCAGTTCAACAATTCCGAAGAGGCGCTGGCTTTCTGGGATAAATACCGCCAATCGCATCCCGACTTTCCGGTAGTGCGGGTGCGCGTTGCGTCTTCCCTGCAGCAGCAGCAACATGGCAACGACCGCGTCTGGCTTCGCGTTGGACCGTTTGCACGTGACGGCTTTATCCGCGCACTGTGCGACGAGGTGGATGACAAACGCTGCGGCACGGTGACAGACTTGGGCATTGCTGCAAATGCCAATGGCACGCTTTCGGGTTACCTCAACGGCTCGCGCTATAAGCGGTAGCATTGTTGGCGCGCGATGCGCGCGAGGGGGCAACTGAAATTGCCCCCGCTCCGCTCCCCCTCGCTAGCGCGGCTCGGCCTGCGGCCTACGCGGCTAAATGGCGGAAGTGGTGGAAGTGAGTGAATCTATTTGCGTTATCCACTTCGCAGCATCTCTTTTCTGAAAATTTTTTTTCCATCATCTTCACATCAGGTGGGGGCGCTATAGATGGTCTCGCCAATTAACCATCCAACAAAGGAGATCTATCATGGCAATTCGTAACGTACTTCTCGCTACCGCTGCAATCTTCGCTTCGACCGCTGCATTCGCAAACAGCCACACGGCACCTGCTGCTGAAGCAGTGAAGGCACCTGTTGCTGCCGCTGCTGAAGCTGTAAAAGCTGCTCCTGCAAAAGCTGACGCTAAAGTAGAAGCGAAAAAAGAAGAAGTAAAAGCGGATGCGAAAGCAGAAGTGAAAAAAGAAGAAGCAAAACACTAGTTTTTAGTGTGATGCACGCAGCGTATGCTGCGCGACTTCCATGAAAGGCTCGCCACACCGGCGAGCCTTTTTTTATTTCACCGCCTCATTTTTATTCGCGCTCAGCTTGGCATCATCCTGCTGCGCTATAGGGTGGTTTGTTACTAACCTTTATTTGGAGTTTTTCATGATTCGCCGTCACGTTCTGTTTGCTACCAGCAGCCTGCTGCTTGCCTCCACTGCCTTTGCAACCACGGTTGCGCCGACCCCTGCCACCAGCACGCCTGCCGCCGCTGCCGTTACGCCTGCGGCCGTTGTTGCGCCAACTGCGCCTGTGGCCCCAACGGTGAGCACGCCAACGGTTGCACC
>JACCDH010099279.1_pt1 | contig 35607 bp, 33 predicted proteins | sample 7442481 | NCBI WGS metagenome assembly JACCDH01 (sample SAMN15323433, study PRJNA562643) | freshwater metagenome | isolation source: river surface water | place: USA:Blue River Watershed | collected 2017-08-15
AGCTGGCGTAGTTATAGCCCATGGGGTCGGCGAGCCACGGGCTTTCGCCGCGGCCAGCCATGTTGAGCGTGAACACGCGGCGGCCCGTGGCGGCCAATGCCTCGGCCAGCAGGTCGAAATCATGGGCATTGCGGGTGAGGCCATGCACGCAGATGACGGTGCGGGTGGCGTCGATATCGCCGTAATCGTAGAAAACCAGCTCGTGCTTACCCGCCGCGCCAATGGTGTTGGGAACAGAAAGGCTGTGGCGGCGTGGGGGCATTATAGACGAATCAAGCAACGGTCGATGTCGAGGCCGCTTATTGGGATTTCGGTGGGGCGGCCATCGACAATATCCGCCAGCAAGCGCGAGGTGCCAGCGCATTGTGTCCAGCCCAAGGTGCCGTGGCCTGTGTTCATGTACAGGTTGGTGATGGGGGTTTTGCCAACAATCGGTGGGCCATCCGGCGTGGAGGGACGCAGGCACGCCCACTCGCTGAGATTATCCAGCGGCGCTTTGGGGAAGAGCTTTTTCATGCCCTTGATGAGTGGGTCGATACGCACCTTACGAACGGCTTCGTTATAGCCCGCGAATTCCGCCGTGCCTGCAACGCGCATGCGGTTGCCGAGCAGCGAGTAAACCTGTTTCGCCGCATCGTCCGTGATGCTGACGGAGGGGCAGAATTCCGACGAATCGAACGAGATGCTGTAGCCCTTCATTGGGTAGATGGGCACATACAGCCCAATTTGGCGCAGATAGACAGAGCTGTGCGAACCCATGGCCATCACATAGCCATCGAAGCCGGAAATGAATTCGGGTTTTTCGCCTTTGAGTTCCAGATGCGAAATGGCGTTGCCAGACTTGTGAACGCGGCGAATTTCTTTGCCGTAGAGGAACGTGACTTTGAGATTCTTGGTGCAGTATTCCGCCAGTTTTTGGCTGAAGACATGGATGTCACCCGATTCGTCGATCGGCGCGTGGAGGCCGCCTATGAGGTTCATGGTGGTGTCGGCGAGGGTGGGCTCGAGCGCGAAACATTCCTCGCGTGTCATCACTTTTTCGTCGCAGCCAAGGTTGTGCTGGAATTCCGCCTGATGCTTCGCGTGGTCGAAGGATTTTTGGTCGGAATAAACGTGCAGAATGCCTTTGGCGAGGTGATGGAAATCAATCGCGGTGTCGGCCATCATGGTGGCCATTTTCTGTTTGCTGTAAAGGCCAAGGCGCAGCATCACTTCGCTGTGACGGCGGGCGTAGGACGGCAGGCAGTTGCGCAGGAACAAAAGCCCCCAGCGAATCAGATGCGGGTCGAGCGAGGGGCGGAACACCAGCGGCGCGTCTTCCTGAAACATCCATTTGAACAGTTTGGGGAACACGGCGGGGTTCGCCCACGGCTCCGCATGCGCGTAGGAAAGCTGGCCGCCATTGGCGTAGGAGCATTCGCGTGCGGCGTCGGGTTGTCGGTCGATCACGGTGACTTCATGCCCGCGACGCGCAAGCTCGTAAGCGGTGGTGACACCCGTAATACCCGAACCCAGAACACAGATTTTCATGCGTTTCTCCCTTGCGATTAGCTTTAATTTCTCGGCACGGATTTTACAACCCGTGTCGGAGATGAAATTATTGTCATGTGGATAGAATTTAGTTGCGCGCGGTAATGGCCGCCTTAGCATGTATCAAGAGGCATGATTTAAAGGAGGCTTTATGCGGTACCCCGTGATTCTTGGTGCGTTGGCACTGCCACTTGCTTTGGCATTTTCTGCCGCTGCGGCGGAGGGCGACATCAAGCCGATTCCGCAAACCGTGAAGGTGGACGCGAAAAAAGCGGCGCTTGGCGAGAAGCTTTATAACGATACGCGTCTTTCGGCGGATGGTACGGTTTCCTGCGCCAGCTGCCACGCGCTGCACAAGGGGGGCACGGATCGCCTGCCAGTTTCAAAAGGAATCAAAAGCCAAAACGGCCCTATCAATTCTCCTACCGTATTCAACTCGGAACATAACTTTGTTCAATTCTGGGATGGGCGCGCGAAGGATTTGAAGGCGCAAGCGCAAGGCCCCGTGGAGAACCCGCTGGAGATGGGCGAGAAATGGCCGAATGTGGTAGAGAAAATAAAGGCGGATAAAGACTATGCAGCCGCGTTCAAGGAATCCTATGGTGGCAAAATCACTAAGGACACGGTGGCGGATGCGATTGCGCAGTTCGAGCGCACCCTTATTACGCCCGATTCGCGGTTTGATGAGTTCCTGCGTGGCAACGAAAAAGCCCTAAGCGAGCAAGAGAAAAAAGGATATGCGCTCTTTAAAGAGAAGGGGTGCATTGCATGCCACTCGGGCACGTATTTTGGCGGCACGTCGTATCAAACGCTGAACCCCGATTACTTCACCCGCCGCGGTGGAAAAATAACAGATGCGGATCTTGGCCGCTTTAATGTGACCAAGAATGAGGCAGATAAGCACAGTTTCAAGGTGCCGATGCTGCGCAACGTGGCGGAAACTGCACCGTATTTCCACGACGGCAAAGTGCAGACGCTGGATCAGGCTGTGAAGCTGATGGCGAAATATCAGTTGGGGCAGGATTTGGGCGAAGGCGACACGCAGGCAATCGTTGCGTTCCTGCGTAGCCTCAGCGGCAAATATAACGGCGTGCCCGTGGGGCAGTTGAAAGAGAAGAAGTAGCCAGCGGCTACTTCAACTTTTTCGCTTCCGCGAGCACTTCGCTAGCGTGGCCGGTGACGGATACTTTTGGCCATGCTTTGGCAATTTTGCCAGTGGTGTCGATGAGGAACGTGCTGCGCACGATGCCCATGTAGGTTTTGCCGTACATGCTTTTCTCTGCCCACACGCCGAATGCTTCCGCGATGCCGGTTTCCACGTCGCTGGCGAGGGCGAAGGGGAGTTCGTATTTTGCGCGGAACTTGTCGTGGCTTTTCATCGGGTCTTTGCTGATGCCGATGATGACGGTGTTCGCTTTCTCGAACTCCTTGCTGAGGCTTGCGAAGTCCTTCGCTTCGGCGGTGCAGCCAGAGGTGTCGTTCTTCGGGTAGAAATAGAGCACGACGTTTTTCTTGCCTTTGAAGCTGGCGAGGTCGGTTGTTTTGTCGCCCGTGAGCACAAGGCTACACGCAGGCGCAGCGCTGCCTTCAGCAGGGGTGGCGGGTAGTGTGGATTTCTTTGCAGCGGCGGCCATGGTGTTCTCCTTGGAATGAATTCAGAACACGAGTACTAGCGCGTTGGGAAAACCCAATCCACTAAACATTAGGTAAGTTTTCCTGCTTCCATGGCGGCGAAGGCGGCGCGGACTTCGGCTTCGTGGGCGGTGACGCGGTCTTTTAGTGTTTCGAAACTATCTACGAGCATTCCTTCCACCAACAGGCGTTTGAGGCCTTGAGGAGCGTCGTCCGTGATCATGCCGCCGGAAGCGGAAAGCCGCATGAGGCTCATTAAATCCGACAGGAATTTTTTGGCGGCGATGAGCGAGGTGACCTGAATTTCGCTGAGGATGCCTAGGGAGTAGGCGGTCTCGAACACCGCGCGCGCGCCGCGATGCCACAGGGTGGGGTGGGCATGCGCCTCGCGTAGCACCAGATATTGCGCGATGAAATCGAGATCCACCATGCCGCCGCGCACATGCTTGAGCGCCCACGGATTCTCGGTCTTGAACTCGCGCGCAATGCGGCCGCGCATATCCACCACATCCGCAAGCAAGGTGGCGGCATCGCGCGGTTTTAGCACATGGGTGCGGATGATGTCTTCCACCCGTGCGGAGAAATCGGGCTGGTTGGTGGCCACCACGCGCGCGCGGGTCAGCGCCATATGTTCGTATGTCCACGCACTGTTAGCGAAATACGCATCGAACGCGGTGAGGCTGACGGCGAGTGGGCCATCCGCACCACCCGGACGCAGGCGCGTGTCCACCTCATAGAGCCGCCCCTCGCGGGTGAGCAGGGTGAGCGCGCTGACGAGGCGTTGGCTGATGCGGGTGAGATGCAGGCGAATATCCGAAGCGGCATCGCCCGAATCGTCGTATAGGAACACGATGTCGAGGTCGGAGCCGAAGGTCATTTCACGGCCGCCCAATTTGCCCAGCGCCACTACGGCAAAGGGCGGCACCTGAAGGCTTGGCAGGTTACGCGCATATTCCGCCCAGACTTCCTGCATGGTGGATTGCAGGATGATTTCCGCGACGTCGGACAAGAAGGTGCCGACGCGTTTGGGGGTGGCGATGCGTTTGAGCAGCTGCACGCCCGCTTGAAAGCGCTTCTCGTTATTGAAGCTGCGCAGGTAAATCATTTTCTGCTCGAACTCGTGCGCGAAACGCAGGCGCTCGGTCACGATGTTTTCAAGCTCTTCCTTGCTAGGCAGGGGGGCGAAAAAGTCTGGCTCCAACACGCCATCCAGCAGCGAGGGGTCGTTACTTAGCGTGTCGCCCAATGCGGGGGCAGAGCCCAAGATATCCGCCAGCAGCGTGAGCATTTCCGGACGCGACAGGAACAGCGAAAAAATTTGCGCGCCCGAGGGAATGCGGTCGATGAAATTGTCGAAATGGAAGAAGGCCGCATCCGGATTCGCGGTTTGGGAAAGTGCGGTGAGCAGCGCGGGCACGAGTTCGGTCAATACTTGGCGCGAGCGCTTGCTGCGGGTGGAACGGCGATGGCCGCGGTGCCAACCTTGAATAATATCCGAGATGCGCTGGCATTCGGTGTAGCCCATGCGGGCGAGGGTGGCGAGGGTATCGGGGTCGGCCTCCACCCCTGTGAATACGAGGTTGCCGTCGATCGCCAGTGGGGCGGAATCTTCCATCGAGTCGGTGTAGATGCGGTGCACATCGCGCAGGGTGGAAAGGCAGAATTCCTCGAACGCGGCGGTGGTGTCGTGGCCGCAAAAAATAGCGACCTCATCCATGCTCGCGGCATCTTTCGGCAGGTTGTGGGTTTGCTCGTCGTTGCGCATTTGCAGGCGATGCTCGATATGGCGTAACGCGCGGTAATGGGTGGTGAGCGCGTCGCGCACGTCGGGCGGTACGAGTTCGTATTCGGTGAGTTGGGCGAGCGCATCCAGCGTGGCGGGCACGCGTAATTCAGGGATGCGACCGCCCCAGACCAATTGCTGGGTGGAGACAAAAAACTCGATCTCGCGAATACCGCCCATGCCGGTTTTGATGTTGTGGCCAAGCAGCTCGATCGCCGCGCCGGTTTTTACATTCATCTGGCGTTTGATGGAGTGAATGTCGGCAATGGTGGCGAAATCCAGCGTTTTGCGCCAGATGAATGGCACCAGATCGCGCATATAATGCGCAGCGGCCAAGGCATCCCCTGCGATGGGGCGGGCTTTGATCATCGCCGCGCGTTCCCAGTTCTGCCCTACGGTTTCGTAATAGGTGAGGGCGGCGGAGGTGCTAACGGCAAGGGGGGTGGACATGGGGTCCGGCCGCAGACGCAGATCGGTGCGGAACACATAGCCGTCCGAAGTGCGTTCTTCGAGCAGTAGCACCAAATCGCTCGCCAATTTGTTCATGAAATGCTGGGCATTGCGCGCGCCGGTGTAGGGCAGCTTTTCTTTATCGAAGAGCACGATGAGGTCGATATCGCTGGAGTAATTCAGCTCGTAGCCGCCGAGTTTGCCCATGCCGAGAATGATGATGCCCGTGTTGCGTTCGGGATGTTCGCGGTCGTGGATATTCAGCTCCCCACGCTCGCCCGCGCGCAGCAGCAAATGGCGCAGCGCCGCTTTCACCGCATCTTCCGCCAGTAGGCTTAGGGCGCGTGTCACTTCCGCAAGCGACCATTCGCCCGAGATGTCGGAAAGGGCAATGAGCAAGGCACAGTGGGCTTTGCGTTCGCGCAGGGCACGCATCAATTCCGATTGGGTGGCATCCGCTGCGGCGATGGGCGTGTCGCTGAGGGTTTTCCACAGCGTGGCCGCGCCATGGGTAAAATATTCAGCGAGGAATGCGGGGTATTTGGTGAGCAGCCGCGCGAGGTATGGCGCGTTGCCAGCCGCGGCCATGACGGCGCTGTGGTGCGCGGGTGTATTTAGCAATGCGGCGAGTGCGGGATCGGTTTTTAAGCTATCAACACAGCGCACGCCATCCGCCTCGCGACTTGCCTTTGGCCAGCCGACAGTGGTAGTGGTTTGCACAGAAGCAGAATGTTGCATGGGCTGCATTGTTTCAGCAAAGGGTAGGAATGGTCAAGTATCTCCGCATACCGGCAGCCATGGTGAAATGGCTTATGCTTGGCACGGTGCTGTTGCTGGTGTGGGGCGCCGTGTGGCTGAAATCGGGCGTGCATTCGCTGAATATCGCCAAGCCATGGATTCTTTCTTCGGTGAACACGCCGGACGCGCCGTACCATGTTGATTTCGACGACCTGACTTTTGATTGGCGCGATGTGACGGAGCTGGGCCGCCTGCGCCTGTCGCACGTGACGATTGCCCCGCGAGAGGGCGCGGTGTTCGCGCAGCTGCCTTATATTTATGCAACGATTGACCCGCTGGGGTTTTTGCCGCATCGGCGTATTTTGCGCACTGTGCTGCTGCGCGATGCGCGCCTGCTGCTGACGCGCAACGAGGATAAGGCGTTTTATGTGGGCATTGAAGGCGCGAATGCGCCGATGGCGCTGACGGATCTTATGGCATCGTTTGCCGCCGGAAAAACAGCGGAAACGAGCAAAAAAATCGCGCTGCCGTTTAAATATTTGGTGATGGAGCGCGCCACCCTGCGCCTGCATGATGCGCAAAAAGGCGAGGATATTGTTGGTGAAAATGTGAAGCTGGTGGTGGCGCAGAAACGTGGCATATACCGTGCGAAACTCACGATGCCATTTACCTATGAAGGCGGGCAGGGGCAATTGAATGCCGCGCTGGCGCCCGATCCAGGGGTGAATGATTACCAGATGAACCTGACGCTGACGCAGTTCCCCAGCCGCTTTATCTGCACCTTTGCCACGTGCCCCGAAACGGTGCAAATTAAGGGCAAGATGAACGCCGCCGTGCGCCTTGGCCTGATGGCGGATGGTTCGCTGACCGATTCTGCCGCAAATGTGGTGGCTGCGAAGCTGCTGCTGAATGCGCCCGACTGGTTTGCCGAGCCGCTGACGCTGCATGACAGCAGCATCAAACTGCACGCGGATACGGGCGGCAAGAACGTGACGATTTCCGAGCTGAAACTGGGGCTGGAAGATACGTCGCTCAGCGCCACGGTGAAGGCCAGCCACAAGGACGATGGCTGGTATGTGAATGCGGATGCGGCGATTGGCGCGCCGCTGGATATTACGAAGCTCTACCGCTACTGGCCGCTGTTCATGGCGCCGGAATCGCGTGCGTGGATTACCTCCAAGCTTAAAGGAGGAAACGCGGCGACTGCCAGCGTTAAAATGGCGCTGACGCCGGAGGATATTGCGGCGCCAGCCGTGTCCGACAAAGCCATCAGCGCGGACGTGGCGGCGCGGGATATCACCGTCGATTACTTGCCGAATTTTCCGTATATCCACCATCTCGATGGCGACGTGCATATCACTGGTAACACGGTAAAGGTGGATGGCCGAAACGGCACAGCGCTGGCGGGAATTAACATCACCCAAGCAAGCTTGTGGTGCCCCGATTTGAACGATTTTAACATTCCGATGGAAGTGACGCTGAAAGCAGAACTGCCAGTGGCGGATGCCATTGAGTTTTTGAAGCTCAAGCATTTCACCTTCGATGATGGCTTGATGCTGGATGCCGCCAAGGCAAGTGGCGCAGGCGCGATTTCACTCGCCCTAAAATTCGACGCGTTTTCCGACACGCCAAGCACCGACCCTAATGCCGTGCATTTCGACGATGTGTGGTATGACATCACGGCGAACATGATGAATTTTTCGCAAACGGGCATCGCGGGCGCGTATGATGTGCGCGGCCTGAACGGCGCATTGACGGCGGATATGAAGGGGCTCTCCTTCAAAGGTGCGCTGGCACTGGGTGAAAGTGGCGTGAGCGATGTTTCCTTGTCGCAGCCCACGGGGCAGCCACTGGCACTGGAGGTGAAAACACAAACTCCTGCGCCCAACAAACCTGCAAATAATTTCAGCCTCGTTTATAAAAGCGGTGCGGTGCCTAGCGTGTCCATCAAAGGCAAGCAGCTGGATGGCACGGTGAGCTATGGCACCAGCGAAAATAGTCTGCTGAAGGATTTCCCCGCACTGCGCTTGGACATTGCGCTGGAGCAATTGTTTTTGGCGAAGGATGCGCCCATCACTAATGTAAACGGAATACTCAACTGCACACAACAGCGCTGCGAAGCACTGAAACTGCGCGCAATGGCAGGCAAGGGCTCTGTGACTGGGGATATTCTGCGCGAGAACGGTGTGCGTAAACTGGTGGTGACGGCGGGCGATGCGGGCGCGTTCCTAAAGGCGCTGGATATCACCGATCGCATGACCAAAGGCAAGCTGGAGCTGCGCGGCAGCTACGACGATAGCAAATCGCCCGCGCCGTATAACGCGCGTCTGATGATTCAGGATTTTACTCTGAAAAACTCGCAGATTCTTGGGCGTATTTTGTCGATCGGCTCCCTGACGGGGCTTGCCAATGCGCTAACGGGCAGTGGCATCGCGTTCGACAAATTGGCGGCCAATATTAATGCGAATCGTGGGGTGATTACCCTCAAGGATGGCACCGCGCACGGCAACGCGATGGGCATCACCATCGGCGGCACGGTGGATACGACCAACACTAAATTGAAGCTGAAAGGCGTAGTGATTCCTGCCTATGCACTGAATTCTATTTTGGGTAAAATCCCCATTGTGGGTGCGCTTGCAGGCGGTGCGAACGAGGGGCTGATTGCGTTTAATTATTCCATCAAAGGCACGTATGAAAACCCCGAGGTGATGGTCAATCCGCTTTCTGGTCTAACCCCCGGATTCCTGCGCGGGATTTTTGGTGTGTTTGATGCACCAGCGCCTGCCGCCGGCGAAACAGAGGCGGATGATGGGGAGGAGCCAGCGCCAGAAAAAACGCCAGAAGCCAGCCCAGCCACCACACCTAATAATCCCTAAAATTGTTCGCATTATTTGCGAATTGTTAATGGGTTTAAGATAGAGTATAAAGAGAACATCACTGCCAAGGAGCACCCATGACCAGCATCACCAGCAACGCCATCTCTGGCCTACTTAACAGCCAGCAGCGCGTGGAAAAATCCGCAGTGAAAGTGGCGATTGCAGATACCGACCCATCGATCTCGACCGATGCGGAACTGGTGAATATCGAAGCCGCGAAGAACGACTTCGCCGCGAACGCCACGGTGCTCAAGGTCAGCAAACAGCTGACCGACAAATTGCTGGATATTCTTGCTTAAGTGTAACGTGTAACGTTTTCTGCGCGTGATACGAATAACTGGTATACCAACCAGCGAGGTTATCTCATGCGCCATTCATTCATTCTCATCTCGACCATTAGCCTGCTTGCATGCGTCACCGCGCAGGCAGGCGATAAACAGGCAGTCCTCACCGAAATGCAGGAATATGTCACCCAGCATGGCGGCACTGAAAAACCCTTCAAGAACGAATATTGGGATAATCACCGCGAGGGAATTTACGTGGATGTGATTTCCGGCGAGCCGCTTTTTTCCTCCACCGATAAGTTTGATTCGGGCACAGGCTGGCCGAGCTTCACCAAGCCTATCGACGAAAATTTTGTGAAAGAAAAAACAGATGCCACGCAAGGGATGCAGCGCACAGAGGTGAAGTCTAGCAAGGCAAATTCGCATCTGGGGCATGTGTTTAACGACGGGCCGAAAGAGAAGGGTGGGCTGCGCTATTGCATCAATTCCGCCGCCATGCGTTTTGTGCCGAAGGAAGAGTTGAAAAAAGAAGGCTACGGGAAATATCTCGTGCTGTTTAAAAAATAGGAGCGATGATGCGCGGATTAGTTATTGCCTTGTGGTTGCTGTTACCATTCACGCACGCGCACGCAGCGCGCGCGTTGCTAAAGCCGCAGCTATTCGCAGTGTATTTTTATGCCGACTGGTGCACCAACTGTAAAATGCTGAGCCCAAAGCTGGAGGAGGCGCGCAGCAAGGGCGGGTTGGATGAAAAACCCGTCTTGTTCGTGAAGCTGAACCTAACGGATAAGCCGAGCATTCAGCAATCCATTTTGTTAGCGCAAGCGTTGGGCATTGGCGATTTCCTGAAGGCGCAAGGCAGCGCAACGGGCTATGTGGCGCTTTTGGATGCAAAGACAAAGAATGAAATAATCCGCTTCGACCGCGAGAGCAGCGCGGCGGATATTCAGGCAGCGATTGAGAAAAACCTCAAACCTTAAGCGACAGCCTCGACGGAAATAATCTCCGGCACATAGTGTTTGAGCATGTTCTCGATGCCGTTTTTCAGTGTGGCGGTGGAGCTGGGGCAGCCCGAGCATGCGCCATGCATTTCCAGATGAACAACGCCGTCGTGATAGCTATGGAAAATAATGTCGCCACCATCTTGCGCCACGGCGGGACGCACGCGGGTTTCGAGCAGCTCCTTAATCGTATCCACGATTTCTTGGTCGCTTTCGCTGTGGCTTGCGGCGGCCTCTTTCTTCGCCTCAGGCGCAGCCTGCATCAGCGGAAGGCCGCTTTGGAAATGTTCCATCACGGTGGTAAGGATTTGCGGCTTGAGAATCGCCCAATCGGAGCTTTCCGTTTTGGTGACGGTGATGAAATCCGCACCGAAGAAAATCGCACGGATGTCCGCCAGCACAAACAATGCAGAAGCCAGCGGCGATTGCTTGGCGTTCTCCTTGTCCGTGAAGAAGGCGGTTTTCGCACCCAGCACTTCCTGCCCCGGCAGGAACTTCATGGTGTTTGGGTTCGGTGTAGCTTCGGTTTGAATAAACATAAGATCCTCGTTTCGCCTGCTATATAGTCAGGTTTGCCTTGCCGTTCAAGTTGCAAACCGTTAATCCTCGGCCAAGCATGAACGAGGGGCATATGAACTTAGAGCAAATCATTGGGGAAGCATGGGTAGCGCGCGATGGCCTGAAACCAGGGCGCGCACAGCCGATTTGGGAAGCCGTGGAAGCAACCCTCACCAAGCTGGACCGCGGGGAACTGCGCGTGGCCGAGAAGAAAAACGGCACGTGGCACGTGAACCAGTGGGTCAAGCAGGCGATTTTGCTGTCGTTCCGCCTGAATGAAAACGGCCTGATGGACGGCGTGCCTGCGGGCTTCGACAAAGTGCCGCTGAAATTTAACGGCTGGGGCGAAGACCAGTTCCGCGACGCAGGCTTCCGCGCGGTTCCTGGGTCGTTCGTGCGCCGCGGGTCATTCATCGACAAAAACGTGGTGCTGATGCCGAGCTTCGTGAATATCGGGGCGTATGTGGGCGTGGGCACGATGGTGGACACATGGGTGACAATTGGCTCCTGCGCGCAGATTGGCGCGAACTGCCATATCAGCGGCGGCGTTGGCATCGGTGGGGTGCTGGAGCCATTGCAGGCAAACCCTGTGATTATCGAAGATAACTGCTTCATCGGCGCGCGTTCGGAAATTGCCGAGGGCGTGATTGTGGAAGAGGGGGCGGTGATTTCGATGGGCGTATTCATTGGCGCCAGCACCAAGATTGTGGACCGCGCGACGGGCGAAGTGACCTATGGCCGCGTGCCTGCCTATTCGGTGGTGGTTCCGGGCACCTTACCCGGAAAAACACCGACCGACCCACACCTTGCTGCCGCCATTATTGTGAAGCGCGTGGATGAAAAAACGCGTAGCAAAACCAGCGTGAACGAACTGCTGCGCGCCTAATGAACGTCACCGAACTTGCGATTGCGCTGATGCGCTGCCCGAGCGTTACGCCGACCACGGCGGGCGTGTATGATGTGATTGAGGAATTTCTGAAGCCGCTGGGCTTTGTGGCGCACCGCAAAACCTTTGGCGAAGGCGCAGAAGCCGTTGAAAATATCTATTTACGCTTGGGGACGCAGTCCCCCAATTTCTGTTTCGCGGGGCATACGGATGTGGTGCCCGTGGGCGACGAAGCGAAATGGATTGTGCCTGCCTTCGAACCCAAAGTAATCGACGGCGAGCTTTATGGCCGCGGCGCGGAAGACATGAAAGGCGCCATTGCGGCGTTTATGATTGCTGTAAAAGAATTTGTTGCTCGTCATCCGTTGTCCGTTGCTCGTCAAGCGGGCGAAACGAACAACGGACAACTAACAACCAACAACTATTCCATCTCCCTGCTCATCACGCAGGACGAAGAGGGCCACGCCACGCATGGCACGAAGCCAATGCTGGAATGGCTGGCAGAAAAAGGCGAGAAAATCGATGCCTGTATTGTGGGCGAGCCAACCAACCCCGAAGTGCTGGGCGATATGGCCAAAGTGGGCCGCCGCGGCAGCGTGAGTTTTGTGTTGGAAGTGACGGGTGTGCAAGGCCATGTGGCCTACCCCGAGCGCGCGGACAGCCCCGTGACGCGGATGATTCATATGCTCCATGCCCTAAAAACCGAAACGATGGACGACGGCACGGATTTCTTCCCCCCCTCCAATCTGGAAGTGACGACGATTGATGTGGGCAACCCCACCGTAAACATGATTCCAAGCAAAGCCAGCGCGCAGTTCAACGTGCGCTTCAACGACCTCTACACCAGCGATAAGGTGGAGGCATGGGTGCGCGCGCATCTCGAAAAATTTGGTAATTACACGCTGACGAAACGCGTCACGGGCGAATCCTTCATCACCCACGACGCCCATTTGGTGAATGTGGTGGTGGATGCCGTGCGCGACGTGACGGGCAAAACCCCCGCACTGACCACCACAGGCGGCACCTCGGACGCACGCTTCATCAAGAACTACTGCCCCGTCATCGAATTCGGCACCACTGGCCGCACCGCCCACATGGTAAACGAACGCGTGGAAGTAAAAACGCTGGAAGGGTTGGCGAAGGTTTACCAACGCATGCTGGAGAAGTATTTTGATTAATTGGTTTTGCCAGAGTTCGTTAATTTATTTGCTAGTTCTATGAACTCTTTACGCAAGTTTGGAGCGATGATTACAGGAAATTTTTTTCCATCTTCGGTATACACAAATGCTCTACAATACTTTAGGCGCAGGCCTTTTCCCCATCTTAAATGAGTTGTGATGCGAGGCACTTCCTCTCGAAATACTTGTAATGGCGACAGAGGTACCAAAATGTTTCGATTAGCGCTCACTTCTAGTGGAAATTTCTCTGGTGCAATTGGAGTAACCGAACAATTGGTTTTATCAAATGGAAAGCTCCAATTAAAAAACAACCAGCCTAACCAAGCGGATTGACTGCCAGAGTTAGTAATAGAAACTTGAATATGCCTTGGGCGCTGCTCATCTGGAATGTTGCCAGAATAAACTACCCATACGCTAGCATATGCCTTTAGTTTGAGTTTTTTACTATCAGTGGCAATCCAAACAGCAGCGACTACAGCAAGTAAAGTTCCGATCGCGGTTATGGCAGCGATGGTATTTGGGTAATAAGCAAAAAAACACTCAATTTCGTGTATCATCAATACTCCACCTTCATCAAATACAGCCCATGGGCAGGAGCCATGGGGCCGCCGGCGCGGCGGTCGCGGGCAGCGAGGGCTTCTTTCACGCGCTCTGGCGGCCATTTTCCGGTGGCGACATGGGCGAGGGTGCCCACCATGTTCCGCACCTGATGGTGCAGGAATGATTTCGCGGATGTACGGATCATAATTTCTTCGGGACGGTTCTGGCGCTGGAGAATCTCCAGCGTATCCAGCGTTTTCATCGGGCTTTTGGCTTGGCACTCGCCCGCACGGAAACTGCTGAAATCGTGATGACCAATGAGATAACTCGCGGCTTCGCGCATCGCATCTAAATCGAACGCACCATGCACTTGCCAGCTGCGGGTGGCATCCAGCGCAAGGCGCGAGGAACGGTTGGTGATGCGGTAAAGATAATGCCGCGCCTTGGCATCGAACCGCGCATGGAATTCGTCCGACACTTCTTCGACCGAGAGAATGGAAATCGGGTGCGGCAGCATTAAATTGCTGATGCCTTGGCGGATGTTGAAGGGGTCACGGGCGGAAACCAAATCCAGATGCGCCACTTGCCCGCGCGCGTGCACGCCAGAATCCGTGCGGCCTGCGCAGAAAATTTCCACGGGCTGGCCGTTGCCTTGAAACTTGGTCGCCGCTTCTTCCATCACTCCTTGGATGGTGAGGCTGTCGCCATGCTTCTGCCAACCTGAGAAGGGCGTTCCGTCATATTCAATGGTGAGTTTATAGCGGGGCATCTCATTCGTCATTCCAGCGCAAGCTGGAATCCAGTTGTAGGTGAAGGTGGATTCCAGCTTTCGCTGGAATGACGGACGGTGTAAAGAGGGAATGTCATCAGGAGGCTGCAATGAACGCTACCGACACCGCTTACCCCAACGCTGCACGTTATCAGGAAATGTATGCGCGGTCGCTGGCCGACCCTGAGGGATTCTGGGGCGATATCGCCAAGGGGTTCGAGTGGATGAGCCCATGGACACGGGTGAAAAACACCAGCTTTGAAAACGACGTGTCGATTAAATGGTTCGAGGGCGCGACGCTCAACATCACCGCCAACTGCATCGACCGTCATGTGCGCACGCAACCGGATAAAACCGCGATTCTGTGGGAGGGCGACACGCCAAACGAGGTGCGGCGCATCAGCTACCGCGAGCTGCTCACGGAGGTTTCAAAAACGGCGAATGCCCTGAAATCGCTGGGCGTGAAGAAGGGCGACCGTGTGACGATTTATATGCCCATGGTGCCCGAGGCCGCGTTTGCGATGCTGGCCTGCGCCCGCGTTGGCGCAGTGCATTCCGTGGTGTTCGGCGGGTTCTCGCCTGATTCCATCCGCGACCGCGTGAAGGATTGCGACAGCGATGTGGTGATTACGGCGAATGTGGGGCGCCGCGGCGGCAAAACCATTCCGCTGAAAGCCAATGTGGATGCGGCGATTGAAGGCCAGCCCGTGCGCCATGTGCTGGTGCTGAAAACGGTGGATGCCGAAGTGGCGATGACCGCACCGCGCGATGTGTGGTGGCATGAGATTGTGCCCAGCCAATCCGCTGAATGTGCGCCTGAAGCGATGGACGCAGAAGATCCGCTGTTTATCCTCTACACCTCTGGCTCCACGGGCAAGCCAAAGGGGCTGCTACACACCACGGCGGGCTATATGGTTTATACGGCGACGACGAGCCAAGTCGTGTTCGACCTTCAGCCGGATGATGTCTATTGGTGCACGGCGGATGTGGGCTGGATTACGGGGCATAGCTATATTGTCTATGGCCCGCTGGCCTGCGGCGCGACGACGCTGATGTTCGAAGGCGTGCCCAATTATCCTGATGCCTCGCGCTTCTGGCAGGTGGTGGATGCGCATCGGGTAACGAAGTTTTACACCGCCCCAACCGCCATTCGTGCACTGATGGCGCAGGGCGATGAATTCGTCACGCGCACCTCGCGCGCGAGCCTGAAAATGCTGGGCAGTGTGGGCGAGCCGATTAACCCCGAGGCGTGGCACTGGTATCACCGCGTGGTGGGCGAGGGGCGCTGCGAAATTATGGACACATGGTGGCAAACCGAAACTGGCGGCCACATGATGACCCCGCTGCCGCAGGCCGCGCCGCTGAAGGCGGGCTCATGCTCGGGCCCATTTTTTGGTGTGAAGCCGGAGGTGTATGACATTCACGGCAACCTGCTTGAGGGCGAGTGCGAGGGCATGCTGTGCATTGGCGATAGCTGGCCAGCCCAAGCGCGCACCATCTGGGGCGACCACGAGCGGTTCCGCCTGACCTATTTTTCGCAGGTGCATGGCAAATATTTCACCAGCGATGGCTGCAAGCGCGATGCGGATGGCTATTATTGGATTACGGGGCGGGTGGATGATGTGATCAATGTCAGCGGCCACCGGCTTGGCACGGCGGAGATTGAGTCCAGCCTCGTTGCGCACCGCCACGTGGCGGAAGCGGCAGTGGTGGGCTATCCGCACGATATTAAGGGGCAAGGGGTCTATGCCTACGTGACGCTGAACGCGGGTGTGGCGGGGGACGAGGCGCTGGCCGCGGAGCTGAAGCAGTGGGTGCGCAAACATATCGGCGGGCTTGCGGTGCCGGACTTTGTGCATCTCGCGCAGGGCTTGCCCAAAACCCGCAGCGGCAAAATCATGCGCCGCATTCTGCGCAAAATTGCCGAGAATGAAATTACCGCGCTGGGCGACACCAGCACCCTGCTGGACCCCGACGTGGTGCATAAGCTGATTGAAACGCGGATGAATAAATAAAACTCAGGAGCTGTCATGCTGAACTTGTTTCAGCATCCATCCAAAAATGAAACATGGCTATGTCTACATTCTAACAAACGAGCCGCATGGGACACTGTATATCGGCGTTACCTCGGATTTGCTCAGGCGGATGGTGGAGCATAAGCAAGGTTTGATTGGTGGCTTTACGAAAAAATACGGCCTCAAGCACCTTGTCTATTTCGAGACATATCCAGCGATACAGGATGCTATCGCGCGTGAGAAGCAGCTTAAGAATTGGCATCGCGATTGGAAAATAAACCACATCAACACGCATAATCCAGAGTGGCTGGATTTGAGTTTAGAATGGATGGATGCTGAAACAAGTTCAGCATGACATATTCTGTCATCCTGACGAAGGTCGGGATCCATCTCGGCGCGTCTGCGCCGAAGAGTGATTACGCCAGTTTCACCAGCACGTGCTGCTTTTTGCCTTTAGAGAGCTTGGCGAAGCCTTGGGCGAAATCGGCAGCAGTGAGGCGATAGTTAGGATCGCTAATTTTAGCGTCATTGACGCTGATGCCATTCTGCTCAATCTGCCGCCGCGCATCACCATTGCTAGCTGCAAACCCCACTTTTACTACCCATCGTATTAGATTTGAACCTTCTTCCACTTCAGAGGGCAATATTGGGAATGCAGGCAAATCCGCGCTGACGCCGCTGCCGCTGAATGTTTCGGCGGCGGTTTTGGCGGCCTTTTCGGCAGCGTCGCGGCCATGGAGCAGGGCGGTGGCTTCCGTGGCGAGGATGATTTTCGCGTCGTTGATTTTGGAGGAACCCAGCCAGCTTTCATATTGCGCGATTTGCGCCAGTGGTAGCTCGGTGAACAATTTTAGGAAGCGGATGACGTCGCCGTCCTCCGTATTGCGCCAGAACTGCCAGTAGTCATACGGCGCGCACAAATCCGCATTCAGCCACACCGCGCCCGACGCCGTTTTCCCCATCTTCGCGCCAGAAGAAGTGGTGATAAGCGGCGAGGTGATGCCGAAGAGTTCTTTGTCTTCATGCTCTTGTTTTGTAACTTTTGTAAGGTGACGATGAAGCGTTGCCTCTGTTGTTTCATGCTGCTCTTTGTATGAAACAGAGACTGCTCTCGTAAAGGCAATACGACGATTCAGCTCCACACCATTCACAATATTCCCCCACTGGTCGCTGCCGCCCATTTGGATGCGGCAGCCGTGGCGGCGGTTTAGCTCTACGAAATCGTAGGCTTGGAAAATCATGTAGTTGAATTCAAGGAAGCTGAGATTCTGTTCGCGTTCGAGGCGCAGCTTTACCGAATCCATCGTCATCATGCGGTTGACGGAGAAATGGCGGCCATAATCGCGCAGGAAATCGACGTAGTTGAGGTCTTTCAACCAATCGTCGTTGTTCACCATCAGGGCGCTGTTGAAATCAATGAACTGGGCAAAGACTTGTTTTAGGCTGGCCATGTTCTCGGCAATTGCGGCGTCATTCAGCCGTGGACGGCTCTCATCTTTTCCGCTTGGGTCGCCGATTTTGGTGGTGCCGCCGCCAAGCAGGACGATGGGGCGGTGGCCGCATTTCTGCCACCAGCGCAGCAGCATGATTTGCAGCAGCGAGCCCACATGCAGCGACTTGGCGGTGCAATCGAACCCGATATAGGCGGTTTGGTTGGGCGTTTTCAGCAGTTCGCGCAGGCCGCTCTCGTCCGTCATTTGGTGAACGAAGCCGCGCTCTTTGATGATTTGTATAAAGTCGTTGGTCACGTTTTTCCTTTTCCTCGTCATTCCAGCGAAAGCTGGAATCCATCTGCCACAGTTAAAAATGGATTCCAGCTTTCGCTGGAATGACGGCTGGTTGAAACTTGTTTCACCTCTCATACCGTGCATACTGGCTGCATGACAAGTCCCATTGCATTTCCTGCGAACATCATCGGGCTGATGAGCGGCACCTCGGCGGATGGGGTGGATGCGGCGTTTCTTTACACCGATGGAAAAGAAGTCGCCCGCCCAGGCACTGGGCTATTTGTGCCGTATAGCGATGGTTTGCGGCGGGATATTCTTGCCCTCATGCGCGGAGTGGGTGACAAAGCCGCCATCGCACACGCCCTAACACTGGTGCACATCGAAGCCGTGCAGGAATTATTGAAAAGAACAAAAATGCGCCCCGATGCAATCGGGTTTCATGGGCAGACGATTCGGCATGCGCCGCACGAGGGGATTACGGAGCAGATTGGTGATGCGGCCTTGATGGCGAAAACGCTGGGGGTTCCTGTCGTCGCCGATTTTCGCACGAACGATGTGAAGCATGGCGGTCAGGGCGCACCGCTGGTGCCGCTTTACCACGCCGCGATTTGCGCGACGTTGGAAAAGCCTGTGCTCGTTGTCAATATCGGTGGGGTGAGTAATGTGACGTGGATTGGTGAGGGTGACGCCCTCCTCGCGTTTGATTCGGGCGTGGGCAATGCGCTGCTGGATGACTGGGTGCACCAGCATACGGGCGCGCGGTATGATAAGGACGGCGCGCTGGCGGCGAAAGGGACGGTGGACGAAGCGCGGCTCGCGCAGTGGATGGCGGATCCGTTCTTCGCGGCGCCGGTGCCCAAATCGCTCGACCGCAATCATTTCACGCAGGTGCTGCCATCGCTTGCGGCGCTGTCGGTGCAGGACGGGGCGGCGACTCTAACCGCATTCACCGCCGCCGCCATTGCAAAAGCGGCCACGCTTTGCCCCTCCACGCCTAAGCAACTACTGGTGACCGGCGGCGGACGGCACAACCCAACACTGATGCGGATGATTGGGGAAGCAGTTGCAGAAGTGAGTACAAGCCGCGTAGGCCGTCAGGCCGAGCCGCGTAGCGAGGGGGAGCGGAGCGGGGGCGGGACGCACCCTGCGGCAACGCCGCCAATTAACATTAAAGCAGTCGAAGACTGCTGGTTTAATGGCGACATGCTGGAGGCGGAGGCGTTCGCCTACCTCGCCGCGCGTTCGATGCTGGGATTGCCGCTGAGCTTGCCGACGACTACGGGCGTGAAAGCGCCTGTGACGGGTGGGGTGGTTTTTGCACCCTAGCTATTGTCATTGCGAGGAGCGCAGCGACGCGGCAATCCAGTCCTTTTTAGGAATATGTGCCTCGCAGACGCTCGGCGCTGGATCGCCACGGCCTTCGGCCTCGCGATGACAAGTAAGCCTACAGCGGCAAATCTGCTGGTAACTGACGGCGCTTGCGGTCTGGGCGAATGCGCGGACGGGTGCGGAATTCTTCCAGTTTGCGGGCGATGAATTCGTCCGTGGTGTTGGTCAGCGCTTCCATCTGCGTGCGGTAGTAATGGTCGGCCCCTGGGATGACTTTATATTCCACATTGGTGCCTTTTTGCGCGCGCAGCTTGCCCACGAGGGTTGAAACCGCAGGTTCGCTCACGATGTCGTCGCGGTCGCCTTGGGTGATGAGGCCGTGCGCAGGGCAGGGGCTGAGGAAGCTGAAATCATACATATTCGCTGGCGGGCTGATGGCGAGGAAGCCTTCAATCTCCGGACGGCGCATCAACAGTTGCAGCGAAATCCACGCGCCGAAGCTGAAGCCTGCAATCCAGCAGCTGGAGGCATCGGGATTTTGCAGTTGAATCCAGTCGAGCGCCGTTGCCGCATCGGTCATTTCACCGATGCCATCGTCGAACTTGCCCATCGAGCGGCCAACGCCGCGGAAGTTGAAGCGCAGCACCGAGAACCCTTGGCGCGCGAAGCTCGCATACATGCGGTACACGATTTTGTTGTTCATCGTGCCGCCATAGAGCGGGTGAGGGTGCAGAATCACCGCGACAGGCGATTGTTTGTCTGGATTATGGTGGTAACGGCCTTCAATGCGGCCTTCGGAACCTTGAAAAATAATCTCGGGCATTCATTTACTCCCAGAAAACTGCGCGTTAGCGCTAGTAGTTGACCATTTTACTTGGGTTCTATATAAGGCGCGAACGAAGCAAACCCAAGGCAACGGCTAAAATAATGCGTGTCGCGTGTTAGCACTAAACAGGCGCGCGATACAAGATTTTTTAAATAATGGTTCACATATGGCATGGCTACACAAGGAATTATCGCATGTTCTGACCCGCGACCCCGCGGCGCGCTATCGGTTGGAAGTGCTGCTGACCTATTCCGGCGTGCATGCCGTGCTGCTGCACCGTGTGGCGCACCGCTTGTGGAAACTGCGCCTGAAGCTGCTGGCGCGTGTGGTGGCCATGGTGTCGCGCCTGCTGACGGGGGTGGAGATTCACCCCGCCGCGACCATCGGCGATTATTTCTTTATCGACCATGGCATGGGCGTGGTGATTGGCGAAACGGCGGTGATTGGCAACCGCGTAACGGTTTATCATGGGGTGACGCTGGGCGGTATCAGCACGCAAAAAGTGAAGCGCCACCCAACGATTGAGGATGATGTGGTGATTGGCACAGGTGCGAAATTGCTGGGCCCCATTACGGTGGCGCGCGGCGCACGGGTGGGTGCAAACGCCGTGGTGGTGAAAGATGTGGCCGCGGGCGACACAGTAGTGGGCATCCCCGCGCAATCGACCAAGCAAGCGGACTCCAACGCATGGGTTTCGGCGAGTATTGCATCACGGTTTGACGCATGAGGACGATATGAGCGCGCGCGAAGAAGATAAGCCACAGGTTCTTTTATATTTAGCGGGTTGCGGCATGCGCGATGGGTTAGACCAAGTGGCACAAGAGACGCTGGACCAGCTAAGGCTTCAGGTTGCGTATGCTTATGAAGCTCAGAATGCAACGCAGATCAACGCTGCAAAAACAGCGCTTTTGGAGTTTTATGAGTCGCTGCCAGTAATTAAGAATGGTGATAACATGCTGACGGCAGAACAGGCAATGTCAGGCGATGCAAATCGTTTGAAGTCGGCTGTTGCTGAATATGATCCCAACTACAAACATCCTAATTACGGGGGGCGGTAATGATTCTCTCGACCAAAGGACGCTATTCGGTGATGGCGATGGTGGATTTGGCTACGCACCAGAGTGAGAAACCAGTTGGGCTGGCGGCGATTGCCCAGCGTCAGGAAATTCCGCTGGCGTATTTGGAGCAGTTATTTTCGCGGCTTAAAAAGGCGGGGCTGGTGACGTCGGTGCGCGGGCCGGGGGGCGGTTATAAGCTGGCGCGGGCGGCGGATGCGATGAACGTGGCCGAGATTATGTATGCCAGCGACGAGCCGATTAAAATGACCCGCTGCGACACCGAAAGCCACAAAGGCTGCATGGCCACAAAAGAACGCTGCCTGACCCATGATTTGTGGGAAGGCCTGACCGCCCAAATGCGGATGTATCTTGGTAGCATTACGCTGGCGGATGTGTGCGCGCGCCGTGTGCAGCAGAAATTCCCTCGCGCCCATGCCGCACCGGAAATGATGATGTTCGCGCATACGATTCATGAAAAATCGGTGAACGCATAATGGCCTATTTGGATTACAACGCGACCTCGCCCTTGCGCCCTGCGGTGAAAGCCGCGATGGATGCGCTGGGTGACGCGCCGCTGAATCCCGCCTCTATCCACCGCGCGGGGCGGGCGGCGAAAAAGCTGCTGGAAGATGCGCGCACCACGATTGCAAACGCGCTTAGCGCCTTCCCGAACGAAGTGATGTTTGTGGGCTCGGGCTCGGAAGCGAACAACATGGTGCTGCGCGGCTTTGTGGGCAGCCACCGGCTGCTGGTATCGGCGGTGGAGCATGCATCGATTGCGAAAACGGGTTCGCTGCTGGGCGCGGGCACAATTCCCGTGGATGCGGATGGGGTGATTGATCTAAACGCACTCGAATCTCAATTAATGCACCTGACGCAGCCAGCGCTGGTTTCGGTGATGCTGGCGAATAATGAAACGGGTGTAATTCAGCCGATTGCAGAGGTGGCGAAGATTGCGCATGCGCATGGCGCGCTGGTGCATTGCGATGCGGTGCAGGCGCTGGGGAAAATCACCCTCGATTGGGGCTTGCTGGGCGTGGATATGCTGACCATCTGCGCGCACAAGGCAGGCGGCCCTGTGGGCGCGGCGGCGCTGCTGATTCGCAACGATTTACCGATTAAATCCCTCGTCACGGGCGGCGGGCAGGAGCTGGGGCGGCGCGCCGGCACGGAGAATATTCCCGCCATCGTGGGGTTTGCACAGCTGGTGAAAGAGGTTGTCCACTGTCCGGAAGCCAAAAACTGGCTAGAATGGCGGGAGTGGCTTGCGGCTGAATTGGCAGCTGCGGGCGCAACTGTTTTTGGATCAAACACCACGCGTTTGCCGCAAACGCTGTGCGTGGCGATGCCGAATGTGAAAAGCGAAACGCAGCTGATGAATTTTGATTTGGCGGGGTTTGCCGTGTCGGCGGGTTCGGCCTGCTCCAGCGGGCGGGTGACGGCCTCCGGTGTGTTGCTGGCAATGGGCGTGACGGCAGAAATAGCCGAAACCGCCATCCGCATCAGCTGGGGCTGGGGCACCACCAAAGGCGAGATTGAAGCATTTGCCAAAGCGTGGAAAACGCTGCGCGAAAAATTAATACAAAGTAAGGTTGCTTGATAATAGTTGACTATAGGACTATGTTATTCTAGACCGCAGGCAAACAAAGGGAAAATTAGGAAATTTATGAACGCTGAAATCGTAAAATTACCTATTGAAAGCGCATCGAAGATGCCAATCTTTCTGGATTATCAATCCACCACACCGGTTGACCCCCGCGTGCTGGAGGTGATGCTGCCATATTTCACCCAGAAATTTGGCAACCCGCATTCGCGCAGCCATGCATTTGGCTGGGAAGCGGAAGAGGCGTGCGAAATCGCACGCGGGCAGGTGGCGCACCTGATTAATGCGGACGCGAAAGAAATTATCTTCACCAGCGGCGCAACGGAATCCAACAACATCGCACTCAAGGCGGTGGGGCAGTTTTATAAGGACAAGAAAAACCACATCATCACCGTGGTGACGGAACATAAATGTGTGCTGGATAGCGCGCGGCACATGGAGATGGACGGGTTTGAAGTGACCTATCTGCCTGTGCAGCAAAACGGCCTGATTGATCTGGAACAGCTGAAAGCGGCGATTAAGCCCACCACGTTGATGGTCAGCATCATGGCAGTGAATAACGAGCTTGGCGTAATCCAGCCTTTGGAAGAAATCGGAAAAATCACGCGTCAACACGCAGTGTTGTTCCATACGGATGCGGCGCAGGCGTTTGGGAAAATTCCGCTGGATGTGGAGGCGATGAATATCGACCTGATGAGCATTTCCGGCCATAAGATTTATGCGCCGAAAGGCGTTGGCGCGCTGTTCGTGCGCCGTCGTCCGCGCGTGCGGTTGGAGTCGCTGTTCAGTGGCGGTGGTCAGGAACGCGGCATGCGTTCGGGCACGCTGCCAACCCCGCTGGTGGTGGGTTTGGGTGAAGCAGCACGCATTGCAGGCCTTGAGATGCAGGAAGAAAATTCACGCATCCGTTACCTCTCGTCCAAATTCCTGAAAGCGGTGATGGACGATGTGCCCGATGTGTATCTCAACGGCGACCGTGAACAGCGCATCCCCGGTTGTATCAACCTCAGCTTCGCGTATATCGAAGGCGAGAGCATGATTATGGCAATCAAAAACCTCGCGGTGAGCAGCGGTTCGGCCTGTACCTCCGCTTCGCTGGAGCCAAGCTATGTGCTGCGCGCGATTGGTGTGGGCGAAGAACTCGCGCATACATCCATCCGCTTTGGCATCGGCCGCTTCACCACCGAAGCGGAGATTGACGAGGCGATTCGCATCGTGTCGGGCAGCATCGAAAAACTCCGCGCCATGAGCCCGCTGTGGGAAATGGTGCAAGAAGGCGTCGATATCAGCAAAATCGAGTGGGCAGCCCACTAGAAGTTTAGGAGACTACCAATGGCATATTCAGAAAAACTGGTCGATCACTACGAAAACCCACGCAATGTTGGGTCGTTCGATAAGGACGATTCCGACGTGGGCACGGGCCTTGTGGGCGCGCCTGCGTGCGGCGATGTGATGAAGCTGCAAATCAAGGTGAACGATGCGGGCGTGATTGAAGATGCGCGCTTCAAAACCTTCGGCTGTGGCTCGGCGATTGCGTCCAGCTCGCTGGTGACAGAGTGGGTGAAGGGCAAGCATGTGGACGAGGCGATGACCATCAAGAACACGCAAATCGCGGAAGAACTGGCGCTTCCGCCAGTGAAAATTCACTGCTCGGTGCTGGCGGAAGACGCCATCAAAGCCGCGGTGAGCGATTATAAAGCCAAACATGTGGGCGAAACAAAGGTAGGCTAGGGCGATGAGCCGCATCACCACATCCAAAGCCGTTGCCATAACAGACCGCGCGGCGGAGCAAATTCAGGCGCTGCTGGCCAAGCGCGAAAAGCCATCCGTGGGCATTAAAGTGGGCGTGCGCACGCGCGGCTGCTCGGGGCTTTCCTACACCATCGAATATGCCGATGAGATTGGAAAATTCGACGAGGTGGTGGAAGACAAAGGCGTGCGACTCCTCATCGACCCTAAGGCCGTGATGTTCCTGCTCGGCACCGAAATGGACTTTGAAGAAGAGAAGTTCAAAAGCGGCTTCACCTTCAAAAACCCCAACGAAAAAGGCCGCTGCGGCTGCGGCGAGAGCTTTAGTGTCTGATTTTTAGCATACCTTCATAAAACTGTCATACATTCATGCTAGCTCTTGCATCTTACGGAGGCGACATGAGTAAAAATGACAACTATCCGTCCGAGAAGGGCGCGCATAAAAAATACGTGGACTGGTACTTAACGCAAGAAGCACACGCGCATCCAGACTTGGTGCGTCCGCCGCGCTACCCTGAAATTTCAGAAGAAACAGGTGTTTTAATTGCAGTGCCTCCCATGTCAGTTGTCCACTCAATGCACAGTATCGACGATAATTTTTATGCGGAAGATTTGGCCTCTGCTGCTTACAAAAAACTGAGTGCAAATAGAAAAATTGCCAGATGGAAAGAAGTGTGTGGCGTAGACATCACTGAAGAAAAACTATTGGATTACATGCAGGCGTTGTTTGCTTTCAAAGCCAAGACTTTTCTGGGTGACAAGCGACAAGCGAGGCAAGATATGGAAGACGCGCTTTTTGATAATGCCATTCTTGCGCCAGCGGTAACAGACGACATTCTAGATGATGTAAATAATGCGCTGCAGTGCGTCATGGAGAAGAGAACTCCGTATCGGTAATAGGTAGTGAGCGTGGTGTTTGCTGCCTTTGCGTTGGCGCTGCAGCTACGCAAGAATAGCCGTGTATTATTCATTTGGCATCCCCCCCGATAAGGCCTATAAGGCCTGTCTGTATTGTAGCTTTGTATTTTTATTTTTGTGACCTTGTTTGACTAGGATGTGTGTATGAACGCGACCCCAAGCAGCGATTTCGCGGCTAAACTTAAGCCTGTCATGATTTCCGGACGCGAGGTGCTGCCCATCGTAGAGGGCGGCAAAGGCGTTGGCGCAAGCAACGGCTACAGCGCGGGCGCATTCGCCGCCGCTGGTGCCGTGGGCACTATTTCTGCTGTAAACCAGCTTGAATATGACGCGGACGGCAAGGTTGTGCCGTTGGTCTATCACGGCAAAACGCGTGTTGAACGGCATCGCGAGCTGGTTGAAAATGGCATCCGCTCAGGCATCCAGCACGCAAAAATTGCCCATGAAATTTCCGGCGGCAACGGTCGCATCCATATCAATATTTTGTGGGAAATGGGCGGCGCGGCGGAAGTGATGGAAGGCATCCTCGAAGGTGCAAAAGGTCTCATCCATGGCGTCACCTGCGGTGCGGGCATGCCGTATCGCCTCGCCGAACTTGCGGCCAAACATGGGGTTTACTACCACCCGATTATTTCTTCCATGCGCGCCTTCCGCGCGCTGTGGAAACGTTCTTACAGCAAATATGTCGAGCAGCTTGGTTCTGTGGTGTATGAGGATCCGTGGCTGGCGGGCGGCCATAACGGCCTATCCAACAGCGAAGACCCCAAACGCCCCGAGGATCCGTATCCACGGATTGTGGAGCTGCGCGCATTCATGAACGAAGTGGGGCTACACCATGTGCCGATTATTATGGCGGGTGGCGCGTGGCACCTGAAGGATTGGGCGCACTGGCTGGATAATCCAGAAATCGGTCTCATCGCGTTCCAGTTCGGCACGCGCCCGCTGCTGACCAAGGAAAGCCCAATCACGCCGGAATGGAAAGCCCGCCTGATGACGCTGAAAGAGGGCGATGTGTTCCTCAACCAGTTCAGCCCAACAGGATTTTATTCCTCGGCAGTGAACAACAACTGCATCAAGGAGCTGCGCGCCCGCAACGAGCGCCAGATCGGTTTCGCGATGGAGCCAACCGGCTACATGACCGAGCAATTGCCCATCGGCCCGCGCAAACGCATCCACTACGTGACGCCGGAAGATAAGGAAAAAGCCGAGCAGTGGATTGGCTTGGGCTACACCGAGGCAATGAAAACGCCGGATGAAACGCTGATTTTTGTGACGCCGGAAAAAGGCGCTGAAATCCACCAAGATCAAGTGGATTGCATGGGTTGCCTCAGCCATTGCCGCTTTAGCAACTGGAAGGACCACGACGATTTCACCACCGGCAAAAAAGCCGACCCGCGCAGCTTCTGCATCCAGAAATCACTACAGCAGGCGGTGCGTACCTCGGATATCGAGAACAACCTCATGTTCAGCGGCCATAACGCCTACAAATTCGCGCAAGACCCGTTCTACAGCAACGGCTTCGTGCCAACGGTAGGCGAACTGGTACAGCGGATTATGAGCGGGGAATAATTCCTGTTCAGAATCACCAAATAAAAAAGCCCGCTCACTGAGCGGGCTTTTTTATGCCTCCAAGGGCTGTACTCGAACTTAGCTAATAGCCGAGGGTTTTTAGTTCGGTGGTGACGGCTTCGTAGGCGGCGTGGATTTTCTTGGCCATTTCCTCGCGCTCGGGGATGCTGGCGTTCTCCATCAGTTGCGCTTGCGCGCACAACTCTCTTAATGCTTCTGCGCCAACACCGCCTGCGCCGCCTTTCAGGGCGTGCGTGGTTTCGACCCACTCGGTGCAGTCTTCTGTGCGGCAGGCAGCATCGAGCTTTTTAATGTAAATGTCGGACTGTTGAACGAATAGGCCGACTAATTTTTGCGCGGTTGCGTGGTCGCCGTTGGTGAAGCTGTTTAGGGTTGTGAGATCCACATGCGTTTGCGGGGCGCTATTGGCCGCGGGGGAGGGGGCAGTGGATGCAGCCGCGGCATCCAGCCTTATCCAGCGCGACATGACGCTCAGGAATTCATATTCCATCACCGGTTTGGGGATGTAATCGTCCATCCCCGCGGCGAGGCATTTTTGTTCGTCACCCGGCATGGCATTGGCGGTCATTGCGACGATGGGTACATGGCGCTCTGTGCCTTCCTCCTGCGTGCGAATCTGCTTGGTGGCTTCAAACCCATTCATTTCTGGCATGAAGCAATCCATCAGCACAACGTCGTACTCTGTATGAGCGGCAGCCTCGAGCGCTTCACGGCCATTTTCGCGAACATCGACATGCGTGAACCCGTGTTTAGCCAAGAGCATTTTGATAAATGCTCGATTCAATGCATTATCCTCGGCTACCAGAATTTTTGCTTTTGAGGGCAAGAGGGTGCCGCAGGTGGTGATGCGTTGCTTGCTTAAGAAGTCATGCGTGTCTTCTTCCAGCGTATCGGTGGTGTGGAACGGTATCTTGAACCAGAAACATGAGCCCACGCCTTCTTCGCTCTCGACGCCAATTTCGCCGCCCATGATTTCAACCAGTTGGCGGGTGATGGCAAGCCCAAGGCCAGTGCCCCCATGGCGGCGGGTATTGGAGGCATCCACTTGCATGAATTTTTGGAACAATTTCCCCATTTTCCTTTTGGGGATGCCGATGCCCGTGTCGGTGACGCGGCCATGGAGCTGTACTTGCTGGCCGGCCAATGTCGTGGTGGATAGCGTAATGGTGACGCTTCCTTTTCTGGTGTATTTGATCGCGTTACTGATGAGGTTACGCATGATTTGCCCAGCCCGCAGGGGGTCGCCGCGCAGGAAGGGGAGTGTTTCCTCGCAGCAATAGATCAGGGCGAGGCCTTTTTCGGCAGCCATTGGCTCCATTGCTTTTAGGTTGTTTTTGACGACAGCCTCGAAATCGAAGCCAATATGCTCCAAAACGATTTCGCCCGCTTCAATTTTAGAAATGTCCAGAATGTCGTTGACGATTTCAAGCAGCAGCTGGGAAGATTGATTGGTAACCCGAAGCATTTCGTGATCGGTGCTGTCATGGGGGCGCTCAAGCAGCAGGTTGGTCATGCCGATAATGCTGTTAAGCGGCGTTCTCAGCTCATGCGTCATGTTCGCCAGAAAATCAGACTTTGCCGCATCGGCTTTCTCGGCGGCGTCTTTTGCGGTCTTTAGATTTTGATACGACCGCGAAAGATCATCCACCATTTTATTGAAGCTTCTGCTTAACGCGCCGATCTCATTCTTTTGGAGTAAGCTGGGATTGGTGACGGGCTCCATCGTTTCGGAGAATTTGACGATAGCATGGCGAAACATCGTCAAGGGGCGCACCAGAATAAGCAGCGCGACATAACAGGCGCTCAATACGGCCATGATGATGGCCGCCGCAAACACCAGTTGCTGTCGCAGTGCGCTTTGAATATGGGCATTCAGCAGCGTTTTGTTGGCACACATTTCGATGGTGCCGATACGTTCCTGCGCGGGGGGATCAAGCGTGGGGTTCAGATAAAAAATATCTTCGTTGTAGATGACCACGTCGTCACTGATGGTTTTTGGAAAACCAACATCTGCGAATACCTTGCCTTGTGCATCCTTGACATGCGCCCCACAAAAATTCTCGGTTTGGCTGAGCGATTTCAGCTGTTGCATTACCTGTGTTTCATCCAGATTCCACATCGAAAGATCGAGCGCTTCCGCGGTGATATGGGTAATATAGCGCCCATTGCCAAGCATGTCGTTCAGCGCCTCGGTTTTGAATTGACGCATGCGAATCAGCTCGGCGGTGCCCAAGACTAAAATCATCAGAAAGAACACGCTGACGAGGCTGCGAACGACGAGCGAATCAAAAAATGGTGTGTCCGACTGTTTCAATGCTACCTTGCTTTTTTAGAGGGGCGGTTGGGTTGCTTTTTCCAATCGCGGATACCGTAGGCCGAGAGAATTTCCGCTAGCTCGCCGCTTGTGCGCATGGCGTTGGTTTCCTTGGTAAGAATAGCAGCATACGCCTTCGCTTTGGGTTCTTTGGGTGAAAATGCGATATAAAGATTATCGCTTTCGGAGGAAGGAAGCACCCCCGCGGGCTCTAATTGGTCGGTTAAGTTCTGCTGCGCAATGCGGTGCTGCACGACATATTCTCCATCCAAAAATGCCCCAATTCTGTTCAGCAGCAGTTTTTTAATATTGGTGTCGAGCGCGTGGTCTCCTGAAATCATCTGCACGAATTTGAGGTCGTTTTTATGCGCGGCCAAATAGGCATCTATGGCGTCGTTATAAGAATAGCCCGCGATAACCCCGAGCGAGATTTTTTGAAGCGAGTCCATGCCGGTGAAGCGCCATGGATTGCCTTTTTTAACATAAAACATATTGCGCATTTGCCCTTGCTCAATCGCAGGAAATACAAAGTCCGGAGCATCGTCGCGTGCGGCGCCAACAATGGCAGTATGTTTGTGTTGGCGCGTGTCCTCAATCGCCCGCGACCATGGGGCGATGGAATACTCTACGGTGATATTATGTTTGGCGAACGCCCGTTTAGCGATTTCGATCATGAAGCCAGTGCGCTCAGCATCCGGCTCGCAATTATAGGGGCACCAGCTATCCGCCACGATGGTGATGGTTTCGGCGCGCACAGCCACGGGCGCTATTAATAAAGCGACAGCAAGAATAGCGGATAAGCAGCGCATAGGGCTCATCGGTGCGGTGGTGAATTGTAACAGCACAACCTTAGAGCGAATTTTTCCGTTTCACAACCTGAGAATAGACACAGCCCAAGACGCGGAGTGATGTGCACCAACAGGGGGATGTGAGGGAAATGGCTCCACGGGTTGGACTCGAACCAACGACCGATCGATTAACAGTCGATTGCTCTACCACTGAGCTACCGCGGAAAACCATTCAAGCAGCACCGATAAGGTGCAGGCCGCTGTCTATGCCACAAAGATTTGCAGGTTGCAAATAATTTAGTAGCAGGATTTCCACAGGCTGTTAAGCACGCGTCAGCCTTGCTTAGGCGGGGGCTCCATCCGCGTTGGCGTGGGTGGCTGAGGAGATTCCCGCCTGCGCGGGAATGGCATGGACGGGGGGCAATGGAATCTATGGCAATGCGCGAAACATCGAAATTCATTCTGTGGGCGGAGTTTTTAGGCCTCACCGTTGTCGTGCCGCTGCTGATTTATGCATTTTTACCTGCGAAATATGTGCTGCTGATGATTTGGGTGGCGGCGGCCTATTGTTACGCCATTGGCCGCTGGAAGCTGGGGCAGGGGCTGCGCAGTGTATGGCGCGCTGAGGCGGTAACATGGCCGGTGCTGAAGGCCATGCTGCAGCGGTTTGCCGTTTCTGCGGTGGCAATGGCTGGGCTGACCTATGCCCTCGTGCCGGAGCTGTTATTTGCCTTTGTGCGCGAGAAGCCCGCTTTGTGGCTGCTGGTGATGCTGGCATATCCCATCCTCTCGGTGATTCCGCAGGAGATTATTTTCCGCAGCTTTTTCTTTGCGCGCTATCGGCCATTGCTGGCAGCACCGCTGGCGATGGTGGCGGCCAGTGCACTGGCGTTCGGCTTCGCGCATATCCTGTTTCATAACTGGGTGGCGCCGATTTTATGCGTGATTGGCGGGGTGTTTTTCGCCAGAACCTATCAGCAGCACCGTTCGCTGGCGCTGGTGTCGCTGGAGCATGCGCTTTATGGCGATTTCCTGTTTACCATCGGTCTTGGGCGGTATTTTTACCACGGCACGGTGGCTGCGGCACTCTAAAACGCCCCCTGCGATATATTTTTATGGTGGGGATTGCGTATTTTTTTGCTATCATCGCTAGATGGCTGGAAATGTAATTTCGCATTGGTATGGGGTGTGTGAGCGCGCGGCGCATGGGCCGTTTGCCGAGCCGCTGAACGTCATTTCCTCCGTCCTGTTCATGATTGTGGCCGTGGCCACCTACCGTTACTACTACAAGAACGAGGACGTGCGCCGCCGCCGAATTTGGGATATCCACGCCCTTACATTCCTCACCTTCGTGATTGGCGTGAACTCCATCATCTTCCATAGCTTTCCATCGCCCACGACGGAGCTGCTGGACACGATTCCCATCGTCATGTTCATCATGATTTATTTCACCAGTGTGCTGTTTCGCATTGGCCGCACCACGCTGTTTCAGGCCGCCATTTGCCTCACCGCCTTTGTTGGGTTCTCGCACATGCTGGTCTCGCAATTCCCCCGCGCAATGAACGACTCGATTGGCTACCTCTCCAGCATGCTGGCGCTGATTGTGATTGCCATTCACCTGCATCTGCGGGCGCGGCCTAGCTCGCAATATTTTATGCTGGCGTCGCTGCTGGGCGTGATTTCGCTGTTCTGCCGCGTGATCGACCGCGAGGTGTGCGACGTGTTCCCCTTCGGTACGCATTTCCTGTGGCACAGCTGTAATGCTACGCTACTGTTCATTCTCATGAAGCAGATTATCCGTAACGTGAACCGTGACGCGCGGCTGAAGCAGCTCGCGGGCGACTCCACCATGATTTAGCACGCCCATGAGCACTCATCTTACGTATCTCGATACCTATTGTGAACGTGCAGGCAGCGCGCTGGCGATGGCGGAACCAGCCAATCTGGTCACGAACCTATTTTTTATCGCCGCCGCGCTGGTGGCGATTTATGCGATTGTGCGCCTGCCGCCCGCGCCATGGCGCTCGCGCATCGACCTGTCGCTGCTGGCGCTTTCGCTGCTTTCCATCGGCATCGGTAGCGGCTTGTGGCACTTGAAGCCAACAGCCACCACGCTGCTGCTCGACATCATCCCAATTACACTGTTCATCCATCTCTACTTGATTTCCTGCATGCGGCGGATTCTGCAGTTTGAATGGCCGCGTGTGGTATTGTGGTGGAGCGTGTATGTGACCCTCACGGTAGCCATGCAGTTGGGCTTCCCACCAGACCTGCTCAACGGCACGATTATGTATGTGCCGACCTATCTGGCGCTGGTGGTGTTGGCGGGGGCAGTGACCACGCGTAGCCTGTATCTCGGGCGTATTTTTGCGAGCATGGTGATGGTATGGACGGTTTCGCTGGTGTGCCGGACGTTGGATAATACGCTGTGCGAAACGCTTATATCGGGCACGCATTTCATGTGGCACACGCTGAACGCGTTTGTGCTCTATCGCTTGCTGATGGCGCTTATCCGCTACCGTCCGCCGGTTTCCTTTGTGTATCCGCAACTGGCGGAATAAGTTTTTTTTGCGGAAACGCTAGGTTTTCCTTGATTCTGTGGAATCTGCTGATACATCTCGTGTCCCAATTTTGGCAAAACCATCCGATCTTCTGAGGAGACACAAAATGACCCTTTCTACCGCAAATTTAGGCTTTCCACGTATCGGCGCTGAGCGCGAACTCAAGAAAGCACTCGAAAGTTACTGGAAAGGGGAAGGCACCGTTCAATCGCTGCGTGCAACCGCCAGCCAGATTCAGTTGGAAAACTGGAAACGCCAGCAAGATGCGGGCATCACACATATCCCTAGCGGCGATTTTAGCTTCTACGACCAAGTGCTTGGCCACAGCCAAGTGTTCGGCGTGATTCCAAAGCGTTACGAAAGCCTCAAGAACAGCGACCCGCTGACGCTGTATTTCGCCATGGCGCGTGGCTTGCAAAAAGACGGCGTGGATGTGGTCGCCTGTGAAATGACCAAATGGTTCGACACCAACTACCACTACATTGTGCCTGAATTTTCGGATGAGACAGAATTCACGCTCGCGCCAAACAGCTACTTTGTGCAGGCGTTCAAGGACGCAAAAGCCGCAGGCATTCACACCCGCCCTGTGGTGATTGGCCCTGTGACCTATCTGTTGCTGGGCAAGAGCAAAGGCAAAAGCGCGCTCTCGCTGTTGCCAAAACTGCTGCCTGTCTACAGCCAACTGCTGGCGGAACTCAAGGCCGCAGGCGCAGAATGGGTGCAGATTGACGAGCCTTATTTGGCGATGGATTTGAGCGCCGAAGCCAAGGGTGCCTACAAAACCGCGTATGCGGAGTTGAATAAATCCGGCCTCAAACTTATGCTCACCACCTATTTCGCTGGGCTGCGCGACAATGCGGCGCTGGCGTTTAACCTCGGCACCGCAGGGGTGCATGTGGACCTCGTGCGCGCGCCGGAGCAATTGGATGAGGTGCTGAAACAGGTGAAGCCAGACCAAGTGCTGAGCCTCGGTGTGGTGGATGGCCGCAATATCTGGAAAACGGATTTCGCGCAGGCACTCGTTACGCTGAACAAAGCCAAAGCCGCCTTGGGCGACCGCGTGATTGTGGCACCAAGCTGTTCGCTGCTGCATTCGCCGGTGGACTTGGTGCATGAAGTGAAAATGGACGCGGAGATTAAACAGTGGTTGGCCTATGGCCAGCAGAAGCTGGAAGAGATCGCGACCCTTGCCGCCGCCATTAACGCACCCGAAACGGTGAAGGACAAGCTGGCGGAGAACGCGAAAGCCGTTGAAACGCGCAAAACCAGCAAACGCATCCATAACGATGCGGTGAAGGCGCGCCTTGCTGCGGTGGATGTGGGCATGCTGACCCGCAAATCGCCGTACGCTAAGCGCGAAACGGCGCAGCAAGCACTGCTGAAATTGCCGCTGCTGCCAACGACGACCATCGGCTCCTTCCCCCAAACGGCGGATGTGCGTGAGGCGCGCGCAAACTTCAAAGCAGGCAAGCTGAGCGAGAAGGACTACGACGCATTCCTTGAGCAGAAAACGCGCGAGTGCGTGGCCTACCAAGTGAAGGCGGATATCGACGTGCCTGTGCACGGCGAATTCGAGCGCAACGACATGGTGGAATATTTCGGCGAGCAATTGTCGGGCTTCGCTTTCAGCCAAAATGGCTGGGTGCAAAGCTATGGCAGCCGCTGCGTGAAGCCTCCGTTTATTTATGGCGATGTCTCGCGCCCCGCACCAATGACCGTGCGCTGGAGCAAATTCGCCCAAACCCTGACCGACCGCCCAATGAAAGGCATGCTGACAGGGCCAGTCACCATTCTGCAATGGAGCTTCGTGCGCGACGATCAGTCGCGTGAAGCCACCTGTAAGCAAATCGCACTGGCGATTCGCGACGAAGTGGTGGATCTGGAAAAAGCGGGCATCCGCGTGATCCAAATCGACGAGCCAGCAGTGCGCGAAGGCCTGCCGCTGCGCAATGCGGATAAAGCATCGTACCTGAAATGGGCGGTGGATTCGTTCCGCCTCAGCGCCGCGGGCGTGGAGGATGCAACACAAATTCACACCCACATGTGCTATGCGGAGTTCAACGACATCATGCAAAGCATTGCGGATATGGATGCGGACGTGATCTCGATCGAAACCTCGCGCTCGGCGATGGAGCTGCTCAGCGCGTTCGTGGACTTCAAATACCCGAACCAAATCGGACCAGGGGTGTACGACATTCACAGCCCACGCGTGCCCAAGCAGGAAGAAATGGTGACCCTGCTGCGCAAAGCGCTGGAGGTGCTCGAGCCTTCTCAGGTGTGGGTGAACCCCGATTGCGGCCTTAAAACCCGCGGCTGGAAAGAGGTGGAATTGGCCCTGAACGAGATGGTGGCCGCCTCGAAAAAGCTGCGCTCAGAGCTTCAGGCCTCGCAACCAAAAGTAGCAAATGCGTAGATAAAACGGTGGGTTGCGCGGATTGGCAACCCACCGTTTATTTTCGGCAGCCACAGTGAAGTTTTATTGCGTTTTTCTAATTTTCTGCTAGTTGTGGCGTTGACGTTAGTGCAATTCTAGGTATAGTTCTCGCCGCATCGCACAACAATCATGGAGAAAAACAATGGCCAGCCTCAAGAAAAAACCATCAGCAAAACACAGCAGCAAAAAACCAAACGCAAATTTCACAACGAAAGCACAGCCGCGCAGCAAAACCGCTGCCGCTTCTTCTGCACAAGCTGCCCAACGCTCGGGCGTTGAGTGGGTGAAGAACGGTGCCGCTGAATGGCAAAAAGGCGCGCAGGATTGGGCAAAGCAAAGCGCGAAACTCTACCAACTCCCCTTCGGCCAAGCCGAAGCAACGGATGCGGCGAAAAAAGCCGCTGAAGGCGTACAATCCGCCACCGAAGGCATGATGAACTTCGCGCAGCAAATGTTCAACCCATCGAACA
>JACCDH010327633.1_pt1 | contig 35542 bp, 30 predicted proteins | sample 7442481 | NCBI WGS metagenome assembly JACCDH01 (sample SAMN15323433, study PRJNA562643) | freshwater metagenome | isolation source: river surface water | place: USA:Blue River Watershed | collected 2017-08-15
AATAATTACTTGGAAGTACTGCCGGCATAAAAGTGTATTGTTTTGGCCAGCCGGTAACTTGACTATCTTTAGGCACTAGTGCAAAGATTCCAATGGAAGAATTGTAATAACTAGTTTGTTGATAAGAGAACGGAAAAAATGCTTGAGCATTTGCCTTATAGAAAGGACTCAATAAGAGGATAAGAAGGAGTATGTTTAGTTGTTTCATTTCATGAAAGTAGTTAAAAACATGCTTAATCAATAATCAGTTTACCTGTGCTTTTTCCTTGTTTATTAGATATGGTGTAAATGTAAATTCCTTTTGGCAGTTGGTTCAAGTTTAACTCAGTTTGTTGCGCGGAGATATCTTGTGTGAATTGAATTCTACCTAACACATCAACCAATACAAATTGCGCTTGCGTTGTTTTATGGAGCAAAATAGTAACGATACCTTGCGTTGGATTCGGATAAACTTGAGCAATTTCAGGTTCATGAATTAAATCCATGCCAACCGTTTTAGAGATAGGAACACCCCAAGTTTTATTTCCCTTTTTGTAGTAAACGAGTTTATTGAATTTTTGGCCCTCATTTAACGCATCGTTATAATAGTCTACCTGGTAATACGGACCACCCAATCCGTTGTAATAATATAATTGCTCATGTGACGCATCGAATACATAAGAAAAACAGGAATCGTTTCCACTCAACTCTGTTCGTATATGATTGAATTTATATAAACCATGTAAGTCATTCATTATGCTATAACTGACGTATTCAGATTTGTTGTATAAAGTTGGCTCTATATCTAAATATATATTGCGTTTGAAGTTCATCCAAACGGTATCACTTTTAAAACTAGAGGTAAATACTTGGTCACGAAACGAGCTACTATGCTGAGTTCTTTTAGTGAGGTAGCCAATAGAATCTGTATTGAAAACAACCTTGTCACTTAGTATTTCTATGGTAGTTTTTAAGGTATCCGCAACAGGGGGCAAGTTTCTATAAACATCTTTTGAATAGTAGACGTAATGCGTATGCATCTCGTCACTTTTGCTAAAATCATAAACACTGTCCCAAGTAATATTATGTATTTCGGGTTTAGCTAAGTAGAACTCATGAGGCGCAATTCCTGTATATAACAAGGAGAAAATAGGAAAGGTGTATAAATTAGGAAACTGTATGAACCCTGCTTTTTGTCCAATTCTAAGTTGATAATCTAATGGTATAATTAAGTCGCCATATAAGTCAGTTATAACAATGCTAAAACATTTCACACTATCCATTTCACCGTTTACCGGTCTGTAGGTGGTTGAGTCGTGAGTAATAACGGCCAAGGCATTTGAATCAGCATACATATGCCATGAATACCCAATTGGTGTGTTTAAATATATAGTTGATGGTTTTCCTAAGAAGTTGATGAACTCAAAAGATGTATCGCCATAGTTCTTAACTTGCGAACCTAAAATGCTATTTAACCCATTTGCAACACAGTCATGGTCCGCTAGTATGTCTGCATAAACCGGATTTATGGTTGGTGCAAACCGATATGTTTTAGGCTGTTGATTTACCGAACTATCCGTTGACACCAGGGTGTAATGTGCTGCATCCGGAGCATAACCAAAATAGTAGCGCTTTTCGTTTAGTTTAAATGGGAAATAGGGCTGAGCGGCTAGTCTTAATACACTCGATAGGATTAGTAAACTTAAGAGTGGCAATCGTTTCATCTTACACAAGATACAAAAAAAATGGACGAGCGTTGCTTCTCATCCATTTTTTTACAACCTGATCTAAGTTTATTCAATGTTCCATTCTATTAGAATATTGTCTTGAAAATCGATGTCGTTAGGCGTGAAATTGAATGCAGGGGCGGAATTTGTGTCGGCTGCATTCATGTATGCGGCTTTTCGCTCCAGCATTATTGGTGCGCTGCTTCCTCCGCCAGTTCCATAAGATATTGATTTAATTCCTACCAACTTCACTTTAGCAGCTTTTACCATCGTAGCGGCCTTGTCGTTTGCATCTTTCACACATAACTCTATAGCTTGTTGTTGTGTTGCTTTTTTCAAGTCCTCCGATAATTCAAACGCGAAACTGAAATCAATAGGTTTGTCGCTTTTGGAAAACTCGGTGACTATTTTCTGGATGGTTTGTTGGTTGTATGTAAACTCTAACCGAATGGTTTGTGTGGCCACATAGCCGCTATCCACGTATCCATTATCACGATACACTTTGTTGGCATATACATTAAATCCGGTTGTTTTGATGGTTGTTTCTGCAAAGCCTAATTTCTTTAATAGGCTATTGTAGTAATTCGATTTTTCGCCTAAGGCTTTAATTGCAGCACCCATAGTTGGTTTAATTTCCTGAACAGCAATATGTAAAACACCCAAGTCGGGTTTTACGGTTACATGTGCGGTACCCACTACTTGCAAAGTTGGTTTGGTGTTTTGTGCAGTAGTTGAAGTAAATAGAGCAACAACTGCAATAAGAAGGAATGCTACTTTTTTCATACGTTTAATTTTGTTTCCCTTTTAGACAACAATAATGCCAATGCCCCTCATTAAGATGGAATACCCTTTAACGGTAGCAACACACCCTTGCGTTTCACTACGTTTTTATAATCCCATTGTATATCATTGGCTAGTTTGAGCCAGTGTTTCACTTGTGCGGCATTTACATCGCCTGCGTTTTGATAGAGTATACCTGCATCTTTAAATTTACCTGAACCTGGAATGAGCTGTGAATCATTAAAGGCGACACCACTCCAAAATAGTAATTTTATTCCGGCTTTTAGCTTGTTGTATCCAACAATAGGATTATCGTCAGTAAACCAAACTGGATGTCCGTGCCACACTTTAGCTGTTGCATGTTTAAGGTTTTGCGTGATGAGTTGGTAGAGTAAATCGCACAAATCAAGATCTGTATCAGACAACGTTTGATGATAAGAGGTAATATCATTTTCCATTGCACTAAGTTAAGCAGTAAGTTCGGTAATTTGGTTGTTAGGTTTGATTTTCATTTTACTTAGATTGATTTACAACATTGTTCGAATTACTATTCATCATCATTAAACATAAGAAGTACTCATTATCTTTGTTCCCGCATGAAAGATTTCAAAAAGTACTATATCATCCCTGCAGAACCCGAAGAGGTTTATGCTGCTCTTACCAATGAAGCTACCATCAGATTATGGACAGGCGATGAAGTAACCTTTTCTACTGAGCCATGCTCGGAATTTAGTATGTGGGATGGAAGTATAGTAGGCAAAAATTTGGAGTTTGACCCCGGAAAGAAAATTGTGCAAGAGTGGTATTTTGGAGAAGAGCAGCCCGAAGCGCCATCTATTGTTACCATTAAGTTGCACAAAGATAAGCAAGGAACCTCTTTAGAAATACGCCATATCAACATTCCTGATGATGCTTTTGAAGATATAGCTGAAGGTTGGACGAACAGTTACATTGCCGATTTGCAAGATTTTTATGCAGCAGAATAAACTAGTATGACAACATTGAAATTTAAAACCAACATTAAGTGTGGTGGTTGCATAGCCACCGTTACACCTTTTATAAACGAGGTAGCCGGAATTGACAAGTGGGAAGTAGACACCACCACAGCAGATAAAATATTAACTGTTGATACAGCAACAGCAACTTCAATAGAAATTGAACAAGCCGTTAAAAAAGCCGGATACACCATAGAGTCTTTGAATTAAGTAAGGGATAACCCGATGTCGGCTATCACGTTTTGAAAAGAAACTAGCGTTTTAGCATGATTTGTTGTATATATGTACAACCTTAATCATGTTTAAACCCGTTACCTCCCTTATCATGGCCATGCTGTGTGGCATGCTCTTGCATGCTCAGCACATACAACATTGGACCGAAAAAGACGGTTTATCCAACCGTTTTGTGAACTATGCCACGCGCACTTCAGATGGGTATTTATGGGTTTCTACCAACAATGGTCTCAACCGTTTTGATGGGTATGAGTTTGTTACTTTTTCTCCTCAAAATACTCCACAACTAGGCTCGGCCTTCTTTACACACTTAATAGAGGCTCCTCGAGGTTATTTATGGGCAGGCACCGATAATGGGATTTATGTGCTTCAACTGCACACGAATAAAGTTATTCGAAAGTTTGTTTCCGATAAACAAGCAACATCGCTTTCTCATCCATACGTGTTACAAATTCATCAAGCTGATGATAAATCGCTGTGGGTGGCTTGCGAAGATGGGGTACTCAATAAATACAACAATCAAGGTGGATTTACGCATCATTATCCGGCTCATCAAACAGATAAGAGTTTCGGTAAGCGCATTAAGATGACCAACTTTAAAGGTTATTTATGGGTGAAAACACAAAACCGTGGGGTGTATAAGTTGAATAGTAAAACAGGTGAAGTAATCAAACATTACTTAGTTGATCAACTTTCGTATAATGAGGCTCAACTCACCGAATTGCCTAAAATTGGACTGGTGTGCATGATGGTGGATGGTGTAAAAAGGTACAATCCGGTTATTGATGATTTCGAGCCATACGATATTGGTCATATCTCTGATGTTTTTAGAGTATTTGACGATAACAACGGTTCTTATTGGGTAACCGCAGTAAATAGAACCAAACTTTATCGGGTTCAAAACAATGTGGCAACCGATGTAACGTCAAACTTTTTCAGTAAACATGAGAATATCTCCATTGGTATTATTGTTAAAGGGCTAGCCAATGAATATTGGATTTCAACCAATAACGGTTTATTTAAAATGATTGCCGAGCAAAGCGTATTTAGCGGCATGCTAACCAAAGAAAGTGCAGGTGATCCTGATTTTGTTCCCAGTTTTAGAGGGATGATGCAAGATCAAAAAGGAGATATTTATGTGGGTGGATATGGTGGCTTATTCAAAATTGATGCACAGCGAAAAGTAAGGCAATTGCTCAATAACCAGAAATTGTATGCTCCTAATGCGTTTATAGATATTGATGCAAAAACGTGTTGGATGATTAGTGAAGGATATGGTTTACACTTAATGCAAAAGGAAAGCGGCAAGGTAAAACGAGTAGCGAAAGATGAACACAAATACAACTTTCTTATTTCTGGTGCGGCAGACAAACAAGGGAATTTACTATTAGGTGGATATGATGAGCTGGTTTGGTATTATCCTAAATTGAACAGGTTTGAGGAACAAAAGCTTCGATTTGGTGGTAAGGAATATAAACGACCATACGTTCGTTACATATACAGAAATGAGAAAGAAGAGTTCTTTGTGTGTACCAATCAAGGATTGTTTGTGTTGAATAACCACCACATGGTTATCCGAAGATATGCACCTGATGCCTTCTTAGCACATCGAATAAAATCGGCAACTATAAATTACATATTTGAAGATACGGAGCACAATCTTTGCATTGCAACAGATGGAGGTGGAGTTAGTCTAGTAAATGCCAAAGGAGAAGTATATAAAAACCTGGGCATGGTTGATGGATTAGCAGGTGATCGTATTGCATCGGTTATCAAAGACTTGCTAGGGAAATTATGGATTGCCACTTACACCGGAATAAGCGTAGTAGATACCAACTATGATGTGTTGAGTTATTACAAAGAAAATGGGATTACTGATAATGAATTCAATGCCACTTCGGCCTTATATACAAGAGAAGGTGAATTGGTTTTTGGCGGTATAAACGGAATTAATTGGTGTAACTCGGCTATTCAAACTCAACAAAAAATAGTTTATCCCAATCGTATTATCATATCCGCTTTAGAGTTACTAGACGATCAATCGAAAGTAGTAAAGGTGAATCAAAATAGTGAAATGATGCGTGGTGTTGATCTAAGTTATCGTTCGAGTTATTTGGCTGTAAATTTCTTTAACTCCGATTTTACCTATCCCGAAAAGAATAAATTCTTTTATCAATTGGAGGGATTAAATAAGGAATGGATTCCGATTGGTGAGAAGAATTATTTACGTTTTGCATCGTTATCACCCGGAGATTACATCCTTCGAATTAGAGGGATGAGTCCTAAAAGCGATGAAGTAGTTCCTGCCACTTTACGTATTCGTGTTACCGAAGTTTTTTACAAGAAGGCTTGGTTTATAACACTTTTCGTGATGACTATTTTAACATTGGCGACATGGATTATATACCTACGCTTCAAGCGAGTAGAAGAAATGGCCAAATTACGCTCACAAATATCACGTAACCTGCACGATGACGTAGGAAGTGTATTGACACGTGTGGCTATGCAAGCCGAAATTTTAGAGGAAGAAGTAGAGTTAGAATACAAAAACGTAATGGCCGAAATTGTGACCACCTGTCGTATGGCTATGTCGAATATGAGAGATGTGGTTTGGAGTAATGATAAGCAATACCACTCGTTGGGCAATTTGTTTGATAAACTCACCGAATTGGTTCAGCAAAGTAATGAACAATCGGCTGCGTACATTGTATTAAATTTCGACCCCAACTTATATCAATACGAACTTTCTCCATTGCAAAAACAAGAAGTGTTTTTTATTCTTAAGGAGTGTATTCACAACATACTTAAACATGGTGATGGGAGAGAAGCTTGGTTAAGTGCATACCCATCCGGAAGTACACTAGTGTTCGAGGCCTATAACTCGTCACAATTACTATCACTTACTACTAAAACAGGAAGCGGTTTAAACAATATGCGTATGCGTGCCGAGCGCATCAAAGCTCAATTAAACATGACTCATAGTGCTAATGGATTCTCCCTAAAGCTTATAGTTAAAACATCGCTTATTCACCCACTAATCCCAATACGTAAATGGTTAACTCGAAAATTAAATTAGCTGTTGTAGAAGACGATACCAACATACGAAAACTGTTGGTTTCTTATTTGGAAAAAGAGGCCGATCGCTTCCATAAAATAGCTGCGTTTGATTCGGTTGAGCAACTTTTGAGTGTGCAAGAGTGCTTGAATGACTTTATTATTTTATTAGATATTAACTTGCCAGGAATGACCGGTGTTGAGGGCATTTTTTTTATAAAACAAAAATGGCCACAAGCAGAAATTATTATGATTTCGGTACTAAGCGACAGCGCCAGCATCTTCAAATCGATTTGTGCAGGAGCATCAGGCTATTTAGACAAGGATACTCCGCTACCTAAAATTAAAGAAGCCATTATCGATTTGAGTGAGGGTGGTTCGCCTATAACTCCTGCTATTGCTCGCAAGGTATTTGATTATTTTCAACCCAATAAACAATTACAAGAAACATTAACCAAGCGAGAGAGTGATGTAGTGCAAGGTTTAGTGGAAGGCTTAAGTTATAAATTAATTGCAGCCAAACTGGGTGTTTCTATTGATACTGTTCGTAAGTACATCAGACGTATTTATGCGAAACTTCACGTTAACAGTAAAGGAGAATTGTTGGCTATGTACAGACAATTGCCATCCAACGCATCCTAATCTGTTAGCAGTTCGGCTTATTTATTTTGCATTTTCCCCGTTTCGCATAATTAAGAAGCGATTAATAGGAGGGTTGTTTACCTTAGAGGTAACTAAATTGTAGTTAAAAGTGGGCGATATTTCTAGTTATCCACTTTTTCTGCATAACCCCCGAAATCGACATGCGTAAATTACAGTTGTTAGCTATTGCATTATTAGCTTCTATCTCTTGGAGCAGGGCGCAGTTACATGGTGAATCTGATTTGACTGCAACCATGGATTTGCAACCAATCCTCACCTTAAATACGAATGTGAGTAACGTAGAATTTGTGTTTGACGAGTTTACCGACTATGCTTCAGGTATTACCCAGTATGGTGCTACTGTGCTCAAGGTTACCTCAACGGTAAATTGGGATTTGTATGCCGTAGCCTCATCAAGCGGAAACACAGGCCCGGGTTATTGGGATGTGCAAACTCAATACGGACAAACAGCAAGCGGAGCTACCAATAAAATTCCTTTAGCTGCTCTAGAAATTCATCAACAAACTCCAAATAATTATGCAGCTGCCGCAACCGGAACTTACCGAGATTACAGTGCTCCGTTTCCTCCGGTTTATGCTCCTGCCGGATCAAATAGTATTTATGTAGACATGACCAATAGCGGATTGCCTCCTGCATCAAACCACAAATACATTGCCGGCCATGCAGGTATTACAGGAGTAGGTAATGATGCGGTATCAGGAGGAAGTTATTTGAATGCTACCGGGGGAAGTAATGATTACTATTATGCCTTAGATTACCGTATAGTTCCCGGAGTTCCTGCTGTTTTTCCAATGGCTTATCAACCTGATGGCGTAACTCCAATGAGTATATCTTCCACTCAAGGTGCAGCTACCTATTTGCAACCGGGCATCTACACCATGAGTGTGAAGTTTGTATTGTTAGAAGATCAATAATAGACTACAATGTAGCCATATCAATAACGAATCGGTATTTTACATCCGATTTTAACATGCGCTCATACGCTTCATTAATTTTATTCATCGGAATCAATTCGATGTCGCTCATAATGTTGTGTTCTGCACAATAATCAAGCATCTCTTGAGTTTCTTTAATCCCTCCAATCATAGATCCTGCTAACGTTCTGCGTTTGCCAATTAATGGAAAAGCAGCAACAGGAGTTGGTGTTGGTGGAACACCAAGCAGTATCATGGTTCCATCTACCTTTAGCAATTGTAGGTAAGCATTGTAATCATGCGGTGCTGAAACGGTATTAATGATGAAATCAAATTTCATCGTTAGGTTTTTCATGGTTTCTGCATCACTCGTTAATGCAAAATGATGGGCACCTAACTTGGCTGCGTCAGCTTGTTTTGATGGACTAGAGCTTAACATCGTTACCTCAGCACCAAACGATACGGCAAATTTGACAGCCATGTGGCCAAGTCCGCCTAAACCCAATACGGCAACCTTGTGGCCTTTGCCCACCTTCCAATGGCGTAATGGAGAATAAGTAGTAATACCTGCGCACAACAATGGAGCCACACGAGCCAGTTCTAGTTTTTCAGAAACGTGCAACGTGTATTTTTCGTCCACTACGATATTGTTGCTATAGCCACCATAGGTTTGTGTTTTACCATCTAGGCGCATACTGTTGTAAGTGCTAATTGCACCGGTATCACAATACTGCTCAAGACCTTCAGCACAACTAGGGCAAGTGCGGCACGAATCAACAAAGCAACCTACACCGGCTAAATCGCCTACTTTAAATTTGGTAACATGTGCACCTACTTGAGTAATTTTACCAACAATCTCATGTCCGGGAACAATTGGGTAAACAGTGCCTCCCCATTCGTTTCGTGCTTGGTGCACATCACTGTGGCAAACACCACAATATAATATCTCTATCAATACATCATGAGCGCCAACTGCTCTGCGTTCAAATGTAAAATCGCCTAATCCTGAAGTAGGATTGAATGCTGCATATCCTTTACTTGCTATCATGTTTTAGTTAATTGTGTTACAAATATAACAGCGGTTTTAGCGAAATGATTTTGCTTAAGGAAATAATCTTAGGTATACTTTAGATGATTGAGAAAAGGTTAAACAATAGTGAAAGGAATTTTGGCACTAGAAAAAATAGGTCTAATTAAGGGTTAATCATTTGGTTTTTAATTTCTAATTAGCGTATTTACATCTACAACTATCCTTAACTCTAACACTACTATTCGTTAAACAGGGCTAACCACCCACTACAACTATTCTTACTGGAGCTGAACCAATTAAACAGGGCCGAATCCGAAAAGCCTGATGAGTAGGAACAACTTACACTACAATTCCACATTATGAATTATTACCTACACGTATTAAAAAATTATGCTACGTTTAGTGGCAGAGCCAGACGCAGTGAGTACTGGTTTTTTGTATTGTTTAACATGATTGCACTTATCGTAGCCGCGGTACTTGATAATGTGCTTGGTATTAACTTTAAAACCGGAGGAATGGAAATTCCATATGGTTATCTGTACTTGTTGTACAGTTTGTTTGCACTGATTCCTTCATTAGCAGTAGCCGTTAGGCGTTTGCATGATGTTAGTAAAAGTGGTTGGATGTTATTGATTGCCATCATTCCCATCATCGGTGGCATATGGTTATTAGTATTGCTGGTAAGCGATAGTAAGCCAGGAGAAAATGAGTATGGTGCAAATCCTAAAGAAGAGGTTGCAGCTGCATAATAAAAAAAGCCCCAATTTACGTTGGGGCTTTTTTTATTAATCTGTAAGTGTAAACATTAATGGTAAAGTCATAACCATATCTACGGATTCACCCTCAAATTTTGCAGGTGTGTATTTATCTTTAAAACGTTTTACCACACGTATACCTTCTTCTGTAAATACTTCATGGTCGGAGTAAAGTACTTCGACATCGGTTATATCGCCATTTTTTGAGATGATAAATTGAACGAGCACTTTACCTTCAATACCTCGCTCTTTGGCGTAGAAAGGATAATTTAACGTCCTGCTAATAAACTCTTCTATATTGTTACAATAATCAGCGTGGAATACAGGCATAATGATAGAAGGTAAATAAGTTGTATCAGCACCTGATTTCGTAAAACATTGGGATACCATCATCTCTCCATTTCTGGCAAAGGCTTCCTTTCTTTTTAGTTCTCCGGTTTCATAATAGTATTCAATCTTTTTTACTTTGCCATCTCTATATTGTTTGGCTTGATAAAGTTTTCCCGATTGGTAATAGGTTAATTCTAATAATACTGTATCATCTTTATAAATTTCATGTGATTTCACACCCCCATCTGAGTAAAAAGTGGTGAGAGTGTCTTGCAATAAATCGTTTATGTATACGCAAGTGGAGTTAATCTTTCCGTTTTTGTCATACTCATTACAAACTCCGTCCCTTAAAAAGGGTTTCACTGATAAACACTCGCTAGTCTCTAGTAGTCTTCGATTAAAGTAATTGTGCTTATAAACTAAATATTTGCCATTAGGTTGCTTCGTCCAGTACATATACTCATAAGCCTTTTCCGGCTCACAGGATTGGTTAGAAAAATCGATGTAAATGGTGTCGTTTGACTGAGCAAGGCTGAGTAAACCTGATAAAATAAAGATGAGGGAGGTTAGGATTTTCATGGTTACAATAAACGAAAATCCGAATGTAAAATCAACGTACTACCTACTTTTCTTTAACTTCAATACTACAAATTTGCTGGTTGGTGTATTGCTTTTGTCTGCTACCGAATTGATAGGTACCAGTACATTGGTCTCCGGGAAATACGTGGCGCAGCATTGTTCAGGAATATTGTATTTAATGATGAGGAACTTGTGAGCCACACGTTCAATTCCATCGTGATAATTATACAAGTCAACTACATCGCCTGCTTCAAATCCTAATTTAGTAATGTCTTTTTCATTCATCAATACCACTCTTCGTTCATTATAAATACCGCGGTATCGATCATCTAATCCATAAATCGTAGTATTAAATTGATCATGCGTACGAATGGTCATCATCATCAATTCATCATCGGCAAGTTTGTTAAACGTAACCTTGGCTGCACTGAAATTAGCCTTACCGGTAAAGGTATTGAATTCCCCCTCACGTGCACCATTTGGAAGGTAGAAACCACCCGGTTCACGCACACGCTGGTTGTAGTTATCAAATCCGGGAATCGTTTTTTCAATAGCTTCACGAATGTGATCGTAATGCTGTTCAAAGGCATTCCAATTAATTTTGCTCTTACTGCCTAATGTTGCTTTTGCTAATCGACACACAATTACGCTCTCGCTTAGCAATTGATCGCTTACCGGTTTTAAACTGCCTTTGCTTAATTGCACCACGCCCATGGAGTTTTCACAACTCACCAGTTGTAATTCACCTTCTGCATTCACGTCTTTGTCACTACGTCCGAAAGTAGGAAGAATCAAGGCTTCTTGACCGGTAATTAAATGGCTACGGTTTAGTTTGGTGCTGATGTGAACGGTTAATGCGCACTTCTCCAATGCCTCGGCTGTGTATTTGGTATCGGGTGTTGCCGATAAGAAGTTGCCACCCATGGCAATGAAAACCTTACCAGGTTCACGGTGCATGGCTTTAATTGCATCTACCACATCTAATCCATGTTCGTAAGGTGCTTGTATACCAAACACATTATTCAGTTTATCAATAAATGCCTTCGATGGTTTTTCGTAAATGCCCATCGTTCTGTCTCCTTGCACGTTACTATGTCCACGAACAGGGCAGGTACCGGCACCCGGTTTGCCAATGCTTCCTTTAAGCAATAAAATATTTACGACTTCCTTTATGGTATCAACCGCATTTTTATGTTGCGTTAATCCCATTGCCCAACAAGCAATAATGCGCTTTTTATGTTTAAGCAATGCAGCGGTGGTGATGATATCATCAACTGAAATACCACACGCTTCACTCAATTCCTCCAGCGTAAATTCATCGAAGGTTTGCTCCAACGCATCATAACCGGCTGTATGGTTTTTAATGAAATCTAGGTCGAAAATACTTCCGCGATTATGTTTTTCTTCAGCCCACCACACTTTTTCAATCGCTTTTAGCAAGGCTAAATCGCCATTGATTTTTACTTGCAAATACACATCGGTAAGTTGTGATTTGATACCTAGTACACCATTTAATTTTTGCGGATTATTGAATCCGATGAGTCCGGTTTCTTTAAGTGGATTGATGGAAATAATGGTACATCCGTTTGCTTTGGCTTTTTGTAAAGCGCTTAACATACGCGGATGATTAGTGCCCGGATTTTGTCCTAAAATGATAATCGCTTCGGCCTCATAAAAATCTTCTAATTTAACGGAACCCTTTCCAATGCCTGTGCTTTCGTTGAGTGCGACACCACTGCTTTCGTGACACATATTACTGCAATCGGGTAAATTATTGGTGCCGAATTCGCGTACAAAAAGTTGATATAAAAAGGCCGCTTCGTTACTTGTTCTTCCTGAGGTATAAAAAATGCCATCATGAGGCGAAGGGAGTTGATTAAGGTGTTTCGCCATCAAACCAAATGCATCATCCCACGAAATTGGCGTGTAATGTGTATCACCTTTTCGTAAATACATAGGTTGTGCTACACGTCCTTTTTTGCCAATCTCATAATCGTTTAGTTGTGATAAAGCCGCTACACTATTTTCGGCAAAAAACTTTGGCCATAATGCTTTAGTGGTTGCTTCTTCTGCAATGGCTTTTGCTCCGTTCTCACAATATTCGGCAATAGGTGAACGGTCGTCATCAGGGTCGGGCCATGCGCAACCCGGACAATCAAACCCATCTTTTTGATTTACCTTTAACAACGCCTTGGTTCCGCGCAACGGATCCATTTCGCTAAACACATGCTTTACTGCCGAAATAACCGCAGGGATTCCTGCTGCTGTTTCTTTGGGTTCGGTTAGCTTCAGGTCTAAAAAGGTTTCCGGATTTTCCGGATTAGGTTTGTTTGGGTTTAATGCCATACTTCGAAGATACAAAATGGAATGTAGAAGATAAATAGTCAGTTTATCGTTTTAGTCATTGGTTAATCACTTCTCCTCCCGAAACAAGTTCGGGATACGAAGTGCGAAGAGTCAATGGGCATTAGTCATTAGTCAGTAGTCAGTAGTCATTGGTGAAGAGGTTAACTCTATAAACCAAGAACCATAAACTAAAAACCACAAACCAATTAAAGGTTAAGAGTTAAAGGTTAAGGGTTATAATTTGATAGTCACATGAACGGTGGAGTTCAAGATAATGCTCTCTTTATTTCGAATAGCAGCTTTTATGGGTAACAGATATGTGTTGTGTTTCGTATCGAACCAAATGGCTGTGGGCCAAGTGCTGTTACCTATAATTGCTGTGGCCTTCAATCGTCCCCAACCTTCTTCCTCGTATTGCAGATGTGTTCTAATTTCTTTTGCTAAGTCAATTGGTAAAGAAACAAACCACCAACCACCTGGTGATGCATGTTGCCAAACTTTAGCACTGAAAGTATAGGTGAGTTGGGGCATGATAAAATGTTGTTGTGAGTACTTGATAATTCACTTACCTCACCGAGGCACGTTTAAGTCTGTCGTTTATGGCGCGGCCAATGCCTTCTTGCGGGAAACGCTCTGCTAAAATCACATCAATATCCATAGCATCTAACTCGCGCATGGCAGCAAATAAGTGTTGTGCTGCTTCAGCCAAATTACCGGTTGCTGATAATACTTTTTGTTGCGCTACTGGAATATGCTCATACGTGGTGCTCAACGATAAAATACCTACACGTGCAGCAGCATAGTTGGCTAAATGTAGGTGCGGATTATCGTGTATTAACGGATGACGAGTTGCATAATGACGAGCTAGTTGTCCGGGAGCAACCGGATTATCGGTTACAATTTCATCACCTGCTTCTCCGGGTTTATCCAATACGTTGCCCAATATGGCTCGAAGTTGTTCAATACTCACGCCACCATGACGAAGCAGGGTTGGGGTTTCGTCTAAAAAACTAATAATGGTTGATTCTACACCTACTTCACACTCACCGCCATCTAATACATACGGAATTTGGTTTCCAAGTTGTTGCTCTACATGCAAAGCTTGCGTTGGACTTACATAACCGCTTGGGTTAGCACTTGGTGCAGCTAATGGAAAAGGTAATGAAGCAAGTAATGCTAAGGTTACCGGATGATTAGGAATTCGAACTGCAACCGCTGATGTTCCGGCCGTAATCATATCGGGTATGCGATTACTTTTAGGAATAACATAGGTAAGTGGGCCGGGAGAAAAGTGTTTAGCCAACGCCAACATACCTTCCGGTAGGGTTAAATCCCACTCGAGTAAACGCTCTAAACTGTTGGTATGAATGATAAGTGGGTTAAAACTTGGGCGATTTTTAACCGTGTAAATATTGGCAACGGCCTGTGCATTAAACGCGTTAGCAGCTAGTCCGTATACCGTTTCGGTTGGAATAGCTACTAACTCGCCTAACTCTAATAAGCGTTTTGCTTCTTGTATGTCGGTACCAATCATGCCGCAAAAATAGGGCTTGTTGGTTACAAATTCATATCGCTTACTTCGCCTCTGCGTAAGCTGTATTTCTCAATTTTGTTGTACAAATGGCTGCGTTGGATATCAATTTCTTGAGCAGTTTTAGCCACGTTCCAACCATTCTTTTTCAATTTTTCTTCAATGAAAATTTTCTCTACGTGGTCTTTAAAATCTTGGAGGGTAGCAAACTTTTCAAACACACTTTTCTCGTTGGTTTGGCTGTGGCTCGGGCTCGCATATTTCACTACATCTTCTTCGGTAATGCGTTGTCCGCTCAGAATTACCAGGCGTTCAACCAAGTTGCGTAACTCACGAATATTACCACTCCAATTCATTTTCTTTAGCTCATTTAACGCATTTGGAGTGAACAGTTTTTTAGGAATACCGCTGTCTTCGCACACTTCTTTTACAAACTTTTCAGCCAATAATGGAATATCATCTTTACGCTCATTTAAGCTTGGCACGTGAATTAAAATCACACTCAAACGATGGTATAAATCCATGCGGAAATTACCTTTTTCAATTTCTTTCAAAAGGTCTTTGTTCGTTGCTGCAATCACACGCACATTCACTTCAATATCTTTGTCGCCACCAACACGTGTAATCTTATTTTCTTGTAAAGCTCGTAACACTTTTGCTTGAGCGCTTAAACTCATGTCGCCAATTTCATCCAAAAACAAGGTGCCTTCGTGCGCTTGTTCAAACTTACCAATGCGTTGTTTTAACGCTGAGGTAAAAGCACCTTTCTCGTGTCCGAACAATTCACTTTCAATCAACTCACTTGGAATAGCTGCACAGTTTACTTCTATTAACGTGTTTTTAGCACGGTTACTTTTTTCGTGAATCCAACGAGCTACTAGTTCTTTTCCTGTACCGTTCTCACCCGTAATTAAAACGCGCGCATCAGTTGGTGCCACTTTATCAATGGTATCAATGATGTTCATAATAGCAGGACTCTCGCCAATAATCTCGCGAGTTTTGCCCACCTTACGCTTCAATACCTTATTCTCAATGGCAATACTTTTGCGATCAATGGCATTGCGAAGCGTAATCAGTAAACGGTTTAAATCAGGTGGTTTTGATATAAAATCGTAGGCTCCTTTTTTGGTAGCTTCTACAGCAGTTTCAATGGTTCCGTGTCCCGATATCATCACAAAAGGAACATCATCGTCCATCTCGCGGGCTTTGGTGAGCACTTCAATGCCATCCATTTTGGGCATTTTTACATCACACAACACGGCCTCATATTCCTCGTTTTCTATTTTCTCTAATCCGGTTTGTCCATCGGCTGCTTCATCCACCGTATATCCTTCGTACTCTAAAATCTCTTTTAGTGTGGTACGAATGGCTTTCTCATCATCAATAATTAAAATCTTGGCCATAGCTTAAAATGTTTGTGGTAAAAGTGTCTACTTTTTTTGGCAAATGCAATTCTGTGCGGTCTTACTTATCTACCAATAATTCACACTCGAGTACCGCTAACTTCATATTTTGGGTTGATGAATGCAAAGGAGTAAACCGCTAATCAAAATAGGAGTTGAGAACCAACTAAATGTTGCATATTTGTGCACGCATGGAAATTATTTCATTTACACCTGCAGCCATTGCTGCAATAGAAAAGTACAAACAGACCTTACAAATTCCTAACGGACATTTTTTGCGTGTAGGTATTCGTCAAAAAAACGAAGCAAACAAACGTTTACTGATTGGGTTTGATGAATTGAAAGAGAAAGATAAGCAAACCAACATACAAGGCATGGAGGTTATTTACAGTCCGGGAGAGGTGTTCTTTTTCGCAGGAATGCAGATTGATTATGTGGAGGATGGCAACAGAAAAGGATTTACATTTATAGAGAAAACTAAATAGTTTAATCCTTTATGCGCAGTTTAGCCTTTGTAATTTTAGGATGGTGTTGTTGCTTAGGTGCTTCATCACAAACCATATTAAAAGGTTCTTTCTGCACCGGATCGTTCTCCGGTTCAAACACAAATCAATTAAACGCAGTAGTAAATACAAGTACCACCACGTTTAGTCAATCAGAGTCGCAAAGCTTTAGGATTGATGTTGGTTTTGGAAAGTTTTATAAACCACTAAAAGCAGTGGAGGTTGGCATTTGGACAGGCCTCTCTCATAGCAAAGGAACAAATTCTAACTATTGGTCAAATGCATTTGCCGTGAATATTGGAAAGGTTCATTTTGTTCCTATTATTGATAATCGTTTGTGGTTTACTCTAGGGCAAAAACTAGAATACCTCTATGGTTATAATCGGGATTATTCAAAAGGTTCTAAATTGCCGAGACCACAACAAGAACAACACGGAATCGGATATCAATTTTCACCCGGTATATTTTATGGAATAAAAAATAAGTTTTTACTAGGACTCACTGCTCCATTTGTTACTGCCGGAGCTAGCAATTTACGTTATAACACAGGTACAAAACGAACAACATATTCCTATAATATCAATGCAAATGTTGCACTCACATCTTTGCAGTTCAAATTGATTGTATTATTACATTCTCCACACTCCAAAACAGGATTATAGTATGAAATTAACCGATGTACTACGCATATCACTTCAAAGCATTGCCGGTAATAAGTTACGTGCGGTTATTACTGCGTTGATTATCTCCATCGGTATCATGTCGTTGGTAGGTATACTTACCGCCATTGATGGTATTAAAGCCGCCATCAACCAGAACTTTGCCAGTATGGGTGCTAATAGTTTCACCATCAAAAACAGGAGTGGAGATATTCACTTTGGAGGTGGAGGTAAAGCTCCTAAACGCTATCGAAACATCACCATGTTTGAAGCGGTATCTTTTTCTCGCGAGTTTCAATTTCCGGGAACCACATCGGTAAGTGTGAATGCTAGTTTTGCCAGCACAGTAAAATTTGAAAGTACTAAAACCGACCCTAATGTGATGGTAATGGGTGGAGATGAAAACTATTTAACGGTTGCCGGATATACCATTTCACAAGGACGAAACTTTACACGAACTGAAACAGAGTCGGCAGAAAACGTGGCCATTATTGGAAGCGAATTGCAGAAGAAATTATTTAAAACAAACGACCCTCTTGGACAGGCCATCTTTATTGGTGGAGCCAAGTTTAGGGTAATAGGTACGCTAAAATCTAAAGGTTCGGCTATGGGTTTTGGTGGCGATCGGTTGGCTATCGTTCCTCTTAAAAATGCTATACAAACGTTTAGTCGACCGAACATGAGTTTTGTTATCAGTTTCATGGCCAATGATGTGAATCAATTGAATCAAGCAGTTGATGAGGCAACAGCCTTATTTCGTAGGGTTCGTCAGTTGGCCGTTTACGCACCTAATAATTTTGAGATTGTAAAGAGTGATTCAATTGCAGAAGAATCAATAAGTATTTTAGGTTATGTTACCGGAGCTGCTGGAGTAATTGCATTTATTACCTTGTTAGGTGCAGCAGTGGGTTTAATGAATATCATGTTGGTATCGGTAACCGAACGTACCCGGGAAATTGGTGTGCGTAAAGCTATCGGTGCAACCAGTTCAACAATTCGTAAACAATTTTTATTTGAAGCCATTCTCATTTGTCAAATTGGTGGGTTAGGAGGAGTACTGTTAGGCATTATCGTTGGTAACCTAATTAGCATTCCTATGGGTGGAGGGTTTATTATTCCTTGGCTTTGGATGGTGTTAGGTTTGGTTATTTGCGTTATTGTTGGGGTGATATCAGGGTATTATCCGGCTGTTAAGGCATCTAAACTTGATCCTATTGAGGCACTTCGCTACGAATAGCAAATAAGGTTTACATCAATCTGCTTAACATTGAACTGATAGATAATTCCTATACAAGCTTATTAAAGGTAATCGTTCGTATGCGGCTCAAATAATTGAAGAGAGTCCGGAGTTCTTATGGATAGGCTGCTGTGATAGTCGCTTGTCTGGTGATGTGATTACCGATACCACCAACGGAGATATTTTTGCACACCTTAACATTGCCAATATGCTGTTTATACCGATATGAATATGCCCTCGATACTAAAATATGCCTTTAGTTATTCGCACTTACGATGGATGGGTTCGCGAATTGTGCTTCATAAAAAGTGCTAATGATTTTAAAGACGATTTATCCAAGTACAATATCTAACTATCGTGTTTCCTTTTTCGATTTATAAGTCTATTTTGCGATACATGAGCATTCGTGCAATAATTTGGTTGATGTTATTTACTTGTTGGTGTTTTTTTCTAATACCGCCAACAGGAAATGGTTATTTAAGTACTCCAGTGAAATCAACAACAACTATTCTTTACCAAAGTGTTTCATCTAACACTTTTGATTATAAGTTGTGCTTTTGTTCATCATCAAACTCTGCCGAAGAAGAGCAGGAGCAACAACATGACGATTCTAATAATGAGTTGGAATGTAAATGGATAGGCTTGTCACTAATTACTTCACTAACAAAATCAACTATAAATTATCATCGCTACATGAAAACAGAAATTGCAGAATTTTTGGAAGTGTGCGTGCCTCCTCCAAATGCATAACCCCCCTAAATTAGTTTTAAAAGATTGCGTATTTACATTAATGGTATTGATTTATGAGAGCATTATTAGGCTTTGAGGAGCTTAACATCAAAAAAAATATAAAGTATGATTTACCCGCAGGTATTGCGGTTTTCTTTGTGGCAGTGCCACTTTGCCTCGGTATAGCACATGCCAGCGGTGTTCCACTCATTGCCGGTTTAATTAGCGGAGTGATTGGAGGAGTAATTGTTGGTATTTTTAGTAATTCTCACTTAAGTGTTACTGGTCCGGCAGCAGGTTTAACCGCTATCGTATTGAGCGGAGTTACAGGATTAGGTTCTTTCGATACCTTTCTATTGGCAACGGTTTTAGCCGGAATTTTTCAGATTATTCTGGGTATTTTAAAAACGGGAGCCTTAGCAAATTATATTCCCAGCTCTGTGATAAAAGGAATGTTAAGTGCTATTGGGTTAATTCTAATAATCAAGCAGTTCCCCCACATGATTGGTTATGACATTGAAGAAATGGGAGTAGAGGAGTTTGCACTAAATCCGAATGATTTAAACGAAAATTATCACGAAACACATAGTGCGGAGCGAAACACGTTTACCGTATTTATGCATGCTATTAGTAACTTAAACAAAAGTGTGCTTTTAATCGGTTTACTATCTCTTGTAGTTATGGTAGTTTGGGATAAACTTTTTCAAAAAAAGTTCAAGTCATTACCCGGTGCATTGCTTGTTGTTATTGTAGGTGTGAGTACATCACTTATGCTAACAACTTTAGGATTAACTGCACCATTAGATTCGGAACATTTCGTAAATATTCCTAAGCTAAATAACTTAAACGAGTTTATTACACTTACCCGAACTCCAAATTGGAGCGCCCTCTTTACACCGGCTGTTTATACTACTGCAATTACCATTGCATTAGTAGCTTCTATAGAAACACTCCTATCTGTAGAAGCAGTGGATAAGCTTGATGAACAAAAAAGACATACCAACACCAATCAGGAATTAATTGCCCAAGGCATAGGAAATACGCTAGCAGGCTTATTTGGAGGCTTGCCGCTTACCGCTGTAATTGTTCGCGGTTCGGTAAATGTATCAGCTGGAGCTAAAACTAAACTATCTGCCATAACACATGGTATTTTAATTGTGGTTTCGGTTATGTTTTTATCAACTTGGCTCAATCACATTCCGTTGGCTAGTTTGGCCGCAGTACTTATTTACACCGGGTACAAGTTACTCTCTCCCGATTTGTTTATCAGTTTGTACCGAAAAGGGTGGATTCAATTTTTACCTTTTGTAATTACAGTTGGAGCCATTGTTTTAACGGATTTACTTATGGGTGTTGGTATTGGGTTAATCGTTTCCATGATCTTTATCGTGCGAGAGGACTATAAAGGAACTACGCTTAAAGTAGTTGACTTAGGTTTAAGGAAACGATTGGTTCTTGGTGAAAACATTACCTTTTTACATCGTAAGAAAGTAATGGATTTGCTGGATAGTTTTCCGGAGAATTGCATTGTTGAGATTGATGGTAGTAGAAGTTATTTTGTGGATAGAGAGATACAAGAGTTAATTATTGAGTTTAAAGAAAACGCACATTTTAAAAATATAGAAGTAATTTTAGGAGGATTGAATTTTATGGATAATCAAAGCAAAGAAGATATACAGGAAAGCATGCGTCAATCGTACGAGCGCCTGTTTATTAATAACAAAAAATGGGTTGATGATAAAACACAAAACGACCCACAGTATTTTGAACGATTGGCAAAAGGACAAACACCTCAATACCTGTTTATTGGTTGCAGCGATAGTAGGGTACCTGCCAATGAGATTACGGGAACAGATCCGGGAGAAATGTTTGTTCACCGAAACATTGCCAATATGGTAGTGAATACTGATGTAAATATGCTTAGTGTGGTACAATACAGTGTTGAGGTGCTTAATGTGAAGCATATCATTGTTTGTGGTCATTATGGTTGTGGAGGGGTAAAAGCAGCTGTTGAGCACAAATCGAATGGTTTAATTGACAAGTGGTTGAGAAACATAAAAGATGTATATCGCTTGCACAAGGAAGAACTTGATGCAATTAAAGATCCTGAACAACGCCACCGAAAATTAGTAGAATTAAACGTTAAAGAACAGGTTATGAATCTCATGAAAACATCGTTTATACAAAACAATATTCAACAATATGGTTTCCCTCAAGTTCACGGTTGGGTGTACGACATACACAATGGTAAACTAGTGGATTTAAATGTAGATGTAAAAAAGGAATTTCCTGAATATGGCGATATTTATGAAATCGATTTATAACTGTTCATTGTATACCAATTCAATGATGAAGTGTATTTCAAATTGATTACATTCGCAGCGCAAAAAAGTAACACATGAAATTTTATAACCTGATAATCAAGTTTCGTTTTTGGTTAGGATTAGCCGCTTTGGCTATTGGATTATTGCTTCAATTCGCTGAGTTAGGAGATATTTGGGCTGCCATTATATTCTACACCGTTTCCTTTATCGCCATTTTTACTCACTTCTTTATTGGCCCAATGCGCCTAGTGCAAGAGCCTATGGAGAGTGGAAATATTGAAGAAGTAGAACGTATCATTGGTTCAATTTGGTTTCCAAATCTGTTATTCAAACCGATACGCAGTACTTATTATACGTTACAAGGTAACTTGGCTATGATGAAGCAAGACTTTGATAGTGCTGAAAAACACTTGAAAAAGAGTTCGCAAATTGGAAGTTCACTAGTTGATAATGACAGTTCAAACAAGCTACAGCTAGGTATGATGGCCTTACAAAAAAGTAACTTTAAAGAGGCTGAAAAATATTTAAAGGCGGCTTTAGCTAAGGGAATTCCTGATAAAGAGAGTGAAGCTATGGCACATTTAGGTATGGTGCAGATTTACATGAATAAACGCGAGTTTAGAGCTGCTAAGGAGTTTTTCCGCAGAGCTAAAAACTGTAAACCTAAAAACGATCAGGTAGTTACGCAAATCAAAGATTTAGAGAAATACTTATCTCGTATACCGGGTTAAACTAATACCTACCCAAAACATTAAACCGTCCTATAAGATTAGTCTATAGGGCGGTTTTTTTATTGTTGGTTAAAACTAAATGAAGCTAAAAGTGGTTATTTTCGCAACCTGATGATAAAAATTACCTGTAAACAAGTTCTTCAATCGTTGGTGGCAATGCTATTGCTATCATCGCTTGCGTTTACATGGATTGTAAAAACACAAGGTGCTTCATCAAAAACATACTACACCGCATCATGTACTGATTCGGAAGAGGCTGCTGAAAAGTTCAACCAGTTGGAAGAGGAGGAAGATTGGATAGGTATACATTTAACTACTATTCCTTTCTCTCCCGTTCACGTTTTTTCATCCCCGCCAAGTAGTTACATCACGAAGCATTATGTAGGTTTAATTAAGTGCGTTCCGGCACCTCCTCCAAAAGGCTAATCCCTTTGTTTTCCTCGCCTAACTAAAATCAATCTCTGCACATCCACATGTGCGGCATCATTTATTTTTCAAATTTCATGGTTTTAAAACAAGTAAAGTTTCTTGTTATTGCCGGTTTGTTTTTATCGGCATGCAACAACAATAAAGAAGTTACTGCGCAACACGATAGCTATCCGGTAACCAACGTAGCATTAATAGATACAGCCGTTTATACGGATTATGTAACCGAACTACACGCCACTCAAAATGTAGAAATTCGAGCAAGAGTGAGTGGTTATCTCGAAAAAAATTGGATTGATGAAGGAGCACATGTTCGAAAAGGGCAATTGCTTTTTACCATCAATAGCCAAGAGTACCAGCAAGAAGTGGCCAAAGCGAAGGCGCAATATAAAAGCGCTATTGCTGATGTAAAAGCAGCTGAGTTGGAATTGAAAAATGTAACCAACCTGAGTAAAAACAAGATTGTATCAGTAACAGAGTTAGAGTTGGCGCGCAATAGATTAGATGCACAAAAAGCAAAAATGGAGGAAGCTCTAGCCCATCAACAGCATGCACAATTCCGACTTTCTCAAACCGAAATTCGTGCTCCATTTGATGGAATCATAAACCGAATTCCACATAAAATGGGTAGCTTAATTGAAGAGGGAACTTTACTCACCAGTATCTCATCAAGCGATGAAGTGTATGCGTATTTCGATGTATCGGAACGTGAGTATCTGAATTTCGCTAAACGAAAAAAATCGACCACTATAGCCGGTGAACAGGTTAAACTTATACTAGCCGATGGGGAGGCCTACGAAGAAATCGGAACTATAGAAACGGTAGAGGGCGCCATTGATGCGAATACGGGTACCATTGCTTTCCGTGCTCGTTTTAAAAACTCCGAAAAATTGATTAAACATGGTGCAAGCGGTAAAGTGAGGTTGTCTTCAACCCTCAAACAAGTTTTGGTTATTCCTCAAAAATCATGTTTTGAGGTGCAGGATAAACTATTTGTTTTTGTGGTAGATGATGAAGGCAAAGTACATACACGTAACATCGTTATCATGCATCGAATGCCACATTTGTATGTGGTTAAGAGCGGCTTGAAAAAGGGCGAACGAATTGTTTATGAGGGAATTCAACGGCTAAAAGACAACCAACAAATAACAGTAGAGGCAATTCCTTTTCAACGTATTATCAAACAACTTAAGGAAAAGGAGGAATAAGATATGTTTACTTTATTTATTAAACGTCCAATTCTTTCGTTTGTCATTTCTGTTTTCTTTGTGCTATTGGGTTTATTGGCATTATACACCTTGCCTGTAACTCAATATCCTGATATCGCTCCCCCCGCAGTAACCGTTACAACGAAGTATACCGGAGCAAGTGCCGAGGTTTGTTCTAAGGCTGTGGTAACACCTTTAGAGCGCGCCATAAATGGGGTACCTGGAATGCAGTATATGAATTCTGTTTCAAGTAATGATGGAACAAGTATCATACAGGTGTATTTCAAGGTCGGAACCAATCCTGATATCGCAGCAGTAAATGTACAAAATCGTGTTTCATCTGTTTTAGACGAGCTTCCGGTAGAGGTTATTAAAGCGGGTGTAATTACAGAGAAAGAAGTGAATAGTATGTTGATGTACTTAAACTTAGTATCAACTGATACGGCTGTTGACGAGAAGTTTATTTACAATTTTGCCGATATCAATTTATTGGCTGAACTCAAACGTATTGATGGAGTAGGCTTTGTTGATATTATGGGATCGAGAGAGTATGCCATGCGTATTTGGCTAAAACCTGCAAAGTTAGCGGCTTATCAACTTTCTCCTGAAGAGGTGATTCAAGCATTACGCAGCCAGAATATTGAAGCTGCCCCGGGAAAAGTGGGCGAGAGCTCAGGGCGGAGTGCGCAATCATTGCAATATGTACTTCGTTACACCGGTAAGTTTACCCAAAAGGAGCAGTATGAAGCGATGGTAATTAAATCGACCAGTAATGGCGATTTGCTTCGATTAAGGGATGTTGCTGAAGTAGAGTTTGGCTCGTTGGGCTATGATGTGATTTCTAAAGAAAATGGACGTCCTTCTGCTGCCATTGTTATTAAACAACGACCTGGTTCAAATGCAAGTGAGGTGATTCGTTTGATAAAAGAGAAGTTGGTTGAACTTAAACAAACCACTTTTCCTCCGGGAATGGAATACACTATCAGTTACGATGTTTCAAGGTTTTTAAGTGCTTCCATTCATGAGGTGCTCAAAACCTTGCTTGAGGCATTTTTGCTGGTTGCTTTGGTGGTGTTTATCTTTTTGCAAGATTGGCGTTCAACGCTCATTCCAATATTGGCAGTTCCGGTATCGTTGGTTGGAACATTCACGTTTATGCAACTTTTTGGGTTTTCTATCAACCTGCTTACCTTGTTTGCTTTGGTGTTAGCCATAGGTATTGTGGTTGATAATGCCATTGTTGTAGTAGAGGCTATACATGCCAAAATGGAGCAAGAACATTTATCCGCTTTTGATGCAACTGTTAAAGCCATGGATGAGGTCGGACAAGCCATCATTGCAATTACATTGGTGATGTCGGCCGTATTTATTCCTGTTGCATTTTTAAGTGGGCCTGTTGGTGTTTTCTACCGACAATTCTCCATTACCATGGCCATTTCCATTGTTATATCAGGTATTAACGCACTTACGCTTACACCTGCCTTGTGTGCCTTATTGCTCAAACCACATCAACAACAAGACCATACACAAACTAAACTTCAACGTTTTTTCATTCGGTTTAATCATGCCTACGATAAGTTAGCCGTTAGATATGGTAATTGGTTGAGTTACATCTTAAACAGACGAGTGCTTATTTATGCCTCATTGTTGTTTTTCTGTATTGGAACGATAGGCGTTGGGAAATGGTTGCCAAGTGGTTTTATTCCCACCGAAGACCAAGGTACTATTTACGCAAGTGTTACAGCTCCTGTTGGTGCAACCTTAGAGCGCACAGAAGAAGTAATGAATGAAATTGACCGTGTTGTACAAAACTTGGAAGGAGTGGAGTCGGTTTCATCATTAGCCGGTTATAGCATGATGACAGAAGGAGTAGGACCATCATTTGGCATGAGCACTATCAGTTTAAAACCATGGGACGAACGCGCATACACCGCACAAGACTTGATTGCTACCCTTGAAGAGAAAACGAAACATATTAAAGATGCCGATATTCAGTTTTTACCTCCACCTGCTGTTCCCGGATTTGGCAACGCGAGTGGGTTTGAGTTAAGGGTGTTGGATAAAACAGGAAAGGGTGATTTGTCAGCAACAAATGCAGTTGTTCAAGAGTTTTTAGCTGCTGTAAATAAACGTCAGGAGATTAAGTCTGCATTCACCGGATTTAATCCAACGTTTCCGCAATACCTTATTCACATCGACCAAGATTTAGCGGCACAAAAAGGGATATCAGCAGAAATGGCAATGAGTAATTTGCAAACACTAATTGGAAGTTATTATGCCACTAATTTTATTCGATTTGGACAAATGTACAAGGTGATGCTGCAGGCAGATCCTCATTATCGTGCCCAGCCCCAAGATGTGCTTAACTTAAAAGTGAAAAACCAATGGGGAGAAATGATACCCTATTCTTTATTTAGTAGTATTGAGCGTATTTATGGACCCGAACAATTAACCAGATATAATCTATACTTGGCGGCTATGGTAAATGGGGAGGCCGGTAATGGATATAGTAGTGGTGATGCTATTGCAGCAATTGAAGAAGTTGCTAAAGAGGTTTTACCAAAAGGATATCAATTGGAATGGTCGGGTATGACTCGCGAGGAGATAGAGTCGGGAAACCAGGTAGTATACATTTTTGCTCTGTGTTTATTGTTTGTGTACCTGCTTTTAGCCGCACAATACGAAAGTTTTGTACTACCTCTTCCTGTGCTTTTATCGCTGCCTGCCGGGGTATTTGGTTCCTTACTTTTACTATGGATTCTTGGACTTGAGAATAATATTTATGCGCAAGTAGCCATGGTTATGCTTATTGGCTTACTCGGTAAAAACGCCATCCTGATTGTTGAGTTTGCTATTTTAAAACAACGCGAAGGTGCATCATTACTTCAAGCCGCAATTGCAGGCGGTGTATCTAGGTTACGTCCCATTCTAATGACCTCTTTTGCATTTATTGCCGGACTAATACCATTAATGATGGCTAGTGGAGCGGGAGCAATTGGAAACAGAACAATTGGTACTGCTGCTGCAGGTGGCATGCTAATTGGAACTTTAGTTGGTGTATTACTTGTACCCGGCTTATACGTATTACTAGGAGGAATACGCATAAAAAAATCATGAGTATGAAACGTCATTTGAATACATTAACCATTATCGTTGCCTCGTGTCTACTGATCATTTCTTGTCAGTCAAGAAAAGTAGAACCAATTACAACAAGTATTAACCTCCCATCTAAATACGGATTTAATGATAGCAGTAGGCATTCAATTGATACGCTTAGTTGGTACTTGTTTAAACAAGATAGCTTGCTAAAAAAGTTGGTTGACTCAGCCTTGGTAAAGAATTATGATATCAGGGTAGCTTCGGAACAATTACAAGTTGCACATGCAGCCTATCGTTTTGTTAGGCTTTATCGTTTGCCCGAATTTAGTTTAAATGTGGCTACCTCAACTCGTAAATTTGGAGATTATACTATGGATGGAGTTGGTAATTACGATACCAAATTTTCACCAAACCTCTCTGAAAAGCAACGCGTACCTAATCCGTTACCGGATTACTATTTGGGTTTTCAAACTTCGTGGGAAATGGATGTATGGGGGAAACTAAACAATAGAAAACGTGCAATTTTTTACAACATTCAAGCACAACAAGCAGCTCGATATTATTTAACTACGCAAGTAGTAGCACAAGTAGCTACCGCCTATTTTGAATGGATGGCACTTAATCATCAGCTAGCTATTTTGCAAGATAACATAGAGTTACAACAAGCAGCTTACGAAACGGTGAAACAACAAAAGGAGAATGGAAGAGCAAGTGAATTAGCAGTTGAACTTCTATGGGCCCAAGTATTAAGTTCTCGAACACTTGAAGTTGAAGTGAGAGAAAAACGTCAACTCTGTAAATCACTATTGGCAAATTTGTGTGGAACATGGCCTGTGGGATTTACACTTGATACATCATCATATCGATTAACTAAGGGAAGAACAGAACTTGGTGTTCCATCAGAATTATTGCATAAAAGAGCCGATATAAAACAAGCCGAACTTGATTTACGTGCTGCAGGAGCTGATGTAAAAAGTGCACGAGCTGCTTTTTATCCAAACTTTGTGATACAAGGTAACGTAGGGTTACAAGCATTTAACGCAGCATTATTACTGGAAACACCGGCATCACTTGCTTACCAACTTTTAGGAGGATTAGCACAACCGATTTTTATGCGTAATAAGTTAAAATCAGAATTGTTAATGGCTAAGGCCAACCAACGAAAAGCCTATTTGCAATATGAGAAAACAATAGTTCATGCCTTCACGGAGGTTTATTCGGTTGCAACCAGTATTAAAAACTTGGAAGAAATGGTGCTTTTAAAACAACAAGAAATGCAAACAATTAAACAAGCAGTGAATACGGTAAGTGAACTATTTGCTGCCGGAAGGGCAACTTACTTGGAAGTTATTACCGTGCAGAAAAACGCCTTACAATCTCAGTTAGATTTAATTGAATATGAAAAGCGTCAACAATTAGCCAAAATCAACCTGTATCGTGCAGTTGGAGGTGGTTGGTAATTAACAAGGCTGCACTTAACCGTGCAGCCTTTTAGTTACTTAATGCAACGGTCGCTTTTTTATCATTCCGCCTTTGGTATCTTTAACACTATTCATTACTACAAATGCGTGTGGGTCAATTTTCTCTAATTCCGTGTGCAGTTTGTTTAGTTCTAAGCGTGTAATTACGGTGTAAATAATATCTATCTCATCGCTTTCACCGCGTTTACCAAAACCACGTTTACCGCTATAAACGGTTACTCCTCGTCCCATTTTTTCAATAACCATTACTCTAATTTCTTCGCTTTTACCGGATATGATGGTTACACCGGTGTATTCTTCAATTCCCTCCACTAAAAAATCTAAGGTTTTAGATGCGGCTAAGTAGGTTATCATCGAATACAATGCAACTTCAATCCCCAATAAATAAGCAGCTGCCAAGAAAATGATGACGTTAATAACAATAATAACATCACCAATGGTGGTACGAAACTTCCGGCTTAAATAAATGGCCAACACTTCCGTACCATCAATAACGGCACCACCACGCACCGCAAATCCAATTCCTGCGCCAAGAAAGAATCCACCAAAAACGGCTACCAGTAAATTGTCATTGGTAACATTAGGGAAGTGAACCAAAGCTAAACAAAGCGCTAAGCCGGTAATGGCCAATGCAGTTTTTATAGCAAATTGTTTACCCATAATGTTATAGGCTAACACAATGAAAGGTATATTAACAACGATGATAAGTTGGTATAACGGAATGGAAGTGATGGCTGATAACAACAATGAAATGCCTGTTGCTCCACCATCAATAAAGTGGTTGGTGAGTAAAAAACCTTTAAATCCAAATGCAGCTGAACCAATTCCCAAAGCAATTAAGAAAGTATCCTTAATATGGCGTTTCAATAAAATGAGAAACTCTCGATAGCCTTTGGCCAATGCATAACTGGTATACGATTGGTTGTTTCGATTCTTATACTTAAGCACCGTATCAATAACTAATCGGGTAATAAATGGTTTCATGAGTGTGTCTAAAGTTGAACTGCCACAAGATACGGTTTATTGGCGAGGAGTGAAATGCGAAGGTGTGGTTTGACTTAAACCTTACATCTTAATGATGAGCATACTGAGTAAGCCGCACAACATCATGATTTTATAAAATGCGCTAAGTCTTGTAAAGTCTGACTTTACATCTGCACGGAACAAAAAGTACAAAGAGAAAATGAACGGTACGATGACTAACAATAACATGTAAATCACATACAAAATAGTACCGTAATGATGCCTGAATGGAATGAGTGAATTAGCAATAAACAAATGCGCGAAGATGAGCACAATGTATACCAAACTGATGGAGATAAGTATGCTTTTGGTTTTACGAACACCTAACACAATAGGTAAGGTTTTACAATTAAACTTCGCATCACCTCGTAAATCTTCTGCATCTTTAACGATTTCTCTAATTAAACTTACACCAAAAGCAAATAGCGCATAAGCCCACACCAAATAGTTGGATATCTTGGGGTTGAAAAGCGGTAAGATAGCGATTACAAAGGCACTTAATAAAGCTACCAACACATTGCCGCTTAAAAATTGCTTCTTGAAATGAACGGAATACAACCACAAAGCGAGTGTACAAAGAAGTATACTCAAACCTAAAAATGGATGCAAATAAAAGCCTATCAAAAAAGCTAATGTGTTAAAACTAAAATGCAACAACATAGCCCATCTGCGTGAAAGGTCTTTACCAATAATCACCTTTTCAGGTTTATTGGTAAGGTCAATATTAATATCGTGGTAATCGTTGATGATATAACCCGCAGCAGCGGTGAGTAACACACAAATACTTAATAACAGAAATCGCGGTGCTAACAAATCATCAAGCGTTAAATAATCCGTGAGGCAGTAATAGCTTAATCCCAAAGTGGCAACCATCATCAGCAAATTGCCGGTACGTATCAGTTGTAAAAAAGCTATAATCGAACGCATGGTTATTCAATATCAGTCACGCCACCACTCACAATAAACTTCATTACCTCTGTTGAGTTGCCTTTCATTGGCTTCACCTTTTGCTTATCAACAAAAAACAAATTACCGCTAAATGCATACGAGTGAGGGAAATAAACCGCACACATACCCGGAAGTTCTAAATGAGTAAGGTCTTCTTGTGTGATAAACCCCGGTTTGTAAATACCCGTGGTCATCTCTACTAAAACCGGTGAACTAAACTTTTTCTTATCGCCCACAAAGGCCTCCATAAAGTCTTTTACACTGGTATAAATGATTTTTACAAATGGAATACGAGAAAGTAAATCGTCAATTAAACTAAATAAAGGTTTGGTTAATAAACTACTTCCTATGAAACCCAGAAAGGTAATAGAGGCAACAACAATAAAGAAACCAACAGCCGGAATTCCAACATCAACGTAGGTATCAAGTGTTACCACGATACTCCGAATAATACTAAACGTAACTACAAATGGAAGAACAATAAGTAGTCCTTTTAAAAAGTAGTTGATAAGATTCGCTAATCGTTGGCGCAAGTTTGTTTTCAATTTTTCTTGTGTATTTCCCATGTGTAGGTTATTCCAAATCTAAAGCTAATAATTTACGTAAATCGTTTAATACCGGATTTTTATCAGCCATCGCATTAAACTTTTCTTCTGCAGTGAAGGCGCGTTTGTAAATGATAGTGCTTACCACTTTAATCATTACATCAAAAGCCGTATTTTTTAAATTACTTCTGAAAAATGGAATGGCATGAATACGCTCTTCATCAAACATTTCACTTTCGTGTTGAGAAGCAAGCGTAAGTTCAACCGTTTTATCATCAACCAAACTCCATTGCGCATTATTTAAAATGGCATACAAGCTCATTTTTTTCTCTTCTTGTAACAGCATGAGGTAATCACGCCAAATGGTTTCAAACGATTGTTGAGTTACCGGAGTAAGCAACGCAGGTGTACTTACCGTTACTTTTACTTCTTCGGTTTGGTTTTTTTCGGCCTCTTGCTTTTTGCGTGCAATCTCTTGCTTCAACTTTTCTATGGTACTCAACCCTTGCTTTGGCAATGGTGGAGGCGGAGTGACCTTTTGAACAGGAGGTGGTATTACTTCAGAAGAAGTTGTTGGAGGATTTATCGTAACCGGTTTTGCCGCTGTTTCTGATACTGTTTTAGATTCCGGAGCAGCAGTTTCGGTTTTAGGTGTTTCAGTAACCGAGACACCATTATGAATCAGGATTTTTTTTTTAGTCCGGCTGCATCAAGCACCGATTGAATGTGGCAAAGTTTCATGAGGTAGAGTTCCACATGCAATCTTGGATTCTTACTCGCCTTGTACTCTAGCTCGCATTTATTGAGCAGGTTTAATGCGTTAAGTAAAAGTCCTTGGCTGCATTGAGCTGACTGCGACATGAATTTTTGTGCAACACTTTGTGCCACTTCCATCAACTTAATAGTGTTTGGATGTTTACACATCATCAAGTTTCGGACATGATCGGCAAAGCCACTTAAGAAGTGTTGCGCATCGAATCCGTTGGTAAGCACTTCATCAAAAAGCACTAGCATATTGGCTAAATCATTAGCCACCATAAAATCAACTGCACGGAAATAATAATCGTAATCAAGGATGTTTAAATTAAGGATGACATCTTTATACGTAATGTTTTTTCCGCTGAAGCTAACGATACGATCGAAAATAGAAAGGGCATCACGCATGGCACCGTCTGCCTTTTGAGCGATGACGTGCAATGCTTCTTCTTCGGCTGTTATTCCCTCATTCGCGCAAATTTTACGCAATTGGGTTACGGCACTTTCAATGCTTATACGATGGAAGTCAAATACCTGACAACGTGATAATATAGTTGGAAGAATTTTATGACGCTCCGTAGTGGCTAAAATAAATTTAGCGTATGAAGGTGGTTCTTCTAAAGTTTTAAGAAACGCATTGAATGCCGCTGCACTTAACATGTGCACCTCATCAATAATGTATATTTTGTATTTAGCTCCTTGCGGTGCATAACGCACCTGATCTACAAGACCACGGATATCATCAACACTATTATTACTGGCCGCATCTAATTCATATATATTGAAACTGGCATTGGCATTGAAAGCTTTACAGCTATCGCACTCATTGCAGGCTTCAAAATCAGGGGTAATATTTAAACAGTTAATGGTTTTAGCCAAAATACGTGCGCAGGTAGTTTTACCTACACCACGAGGCCCGCAAAATAAAAATGCGTGAGCCAAATGGTTATTCTTGATGGCGTTCTTTAACGTATGTGTGATATGCTCCTGACCAATTACGCTATCAAACGTACCCGGTCTGTACTTACGAGCTGAAACCACAAAATTTTCCATGCCGCTAATTTAGTAGTAAAAGCTATTACAACTACCAATGTGGATGAATTGTTTGTACTTGGCAAACAAGGTGTTGGTTGGGTGATGAGTGATGTCTGTGTTTTATTTTAAGCTGCCGCTTTGTTTTGGGCTAAATTGTGTTCAACCTGTGCACGAATATGAAGATAGGTGTTGTTCATTTGATACAACATCATACCATAGAAAATAGCCTTATCAACAAATTTCCGGTTGAAGCGTAGTGTCCAAAAGAACAGCTTCCAGAAGTATATACGGTTACTATCTTTTATGCCAAGCAAGTAAATCACTCGGAATATAAGCAGTGCATCACTAATAGAAAACTTAGGTTTGATTTTTACGGTGGCTGAAGTGAAACGATGGTGAGTGAAAAAGGTTTGAATACGTTCCATGGCATGTTGGGGCGTATAAATTCCTTCAATTACACGTATAAAGCCATTAAAAACACGCTCTTGTCCCATTACAGGAGCAATGTTGGTGTCGCCTTCTTCAAATGCAAAAGGTTTGATTAGTCTGTTTTCACGCTTCATACGCTCATATAACTCGGTGCCCGGAGGAGCTTTTAGCACATTAACAATAGGTAATGGAATACCACTTGCTTGAATAAAATCACGCATCAATTCAAAGCTTTTCTCATTATCTGTATCAAAGCCTACAATAAATCCGCCTGAAATAATAAATCCTTTCTCGTGTATGCGATGAATGGTATCGAGTATGTTACGCTTTAAATTCTGATTCTTATGCGAAGCCTTTAAACTTTCTTCATCCGGTGTTTCAATTCCAATAAATACGTGCCTGAAACCGGCATCGGCCAATAATTGCATCAATTCCTCATCATCGGCAAGGTTTACGGTAAGCTGAGTGGCAAAAAAGAAACCCGGATTGGTACGCTTTCGCCATTCGATGATGGCAGGTAACAATTCTGTTTTCAAAATTCGCTTGTTACCAATCAAGTTATCATCAGCAAATAACACCAACTGTACATTTCCATTTTTTTCAATGGTTTCAAGTTCAGTAATAATTTGCTGCGGTGTTTTAGTTCTAGGCTTACGACCAAACAATGCTGTTACATCGCAAAAATCACACAAGTACGGACAACCTCTCGAGTACTGAACAATGGCATATAAATAGTCCTTCATGTTCACTAACTCAAACATGGGAAGAGGTGATTGTGTTACATCAGCAAAGTCTTTTGTTTGATAAATAGGTTGTGCGGTACCTGAGGTTAAATCAGCTAAAAATGGCGGAAGTGTGAGCTCCGCTTCATTTAGTATAAAGTGTTCAATACCTTCAAAACGCTCGTGTTCATGGGTAAATAATGGACCTCCTGCTACAATTTTGATGTTCTTACCCTTGCATTGTTCCAAAATTGCTCTTACTGATTCTTCCTGAACATTCATGGCAGAGAGAAACAGATAATCAGCCCAGGCTATATCTTCATCGGTTAATGAAGTTACATTTAAGTCAACTAGTTTTTTCTCCCATTCACCGGGAAGTAAAGACGCTACTGTTAAAAGTCCCAAAGGAGGGAAGGCTGCCTTTTTTCCTGCTACGTATATAAAATGCTTTAAAGCATAAAACGTATCGGGCATTTCGGGGTAAACAAGGAGTATGCGCATGTGTGCAAGATATGGATTAAGAATAAAAAGCGATGACTAAATTAAACAGTTTTTTCGTTGGTATGTAAACTTAAAACCAATAAATACTCAACAAAAGCTTTGTACTTGGCTAGTCCTTTATATTGTTGAGAAGCCAGTGTGTATGCAGGTTGTACCAAATTTTTCAGTTCAGGTACTAAAGCCAAAACAGTGGTAACTTGTTGTTGATGACTTGCCCGTTGTTTCGTTACCCAACGTTGTATCAGCCATTTTAATAATGGGTTCAACACAAACCAAATGAGCAGTAAAGCAGCAATTGTGCGTAAAACAGCATAACCGGCTTTACCTCCTAAATTATTCCAAGAGAACACGCCAACTATAAATAATAATATAGCTAGTGCGCTTAACCATTTGTATGATTTCTTTTTAGAGGAAGTAGGAAGAACACTTGATGTTAAAGTTAACTCGTGATACCGTTTCAATACTTCATCTTTATGTTGATGCATGCGTTGCCATTGTCCGGAAGCCCACCAGCCCACCACAAAACCCCAAACTACATACACCAACGTGTAAACGCCCATTAACCAATAACTGAATGAAAAATCATGGCTGATATGAAAGTCTTTTAAAATGCCTGCAACAAATAGATCAAGAGCTTCCCAAACCGATTTACCAAATAGGAGGGTCATGACCAGAAATTTTTGTACTGCACTTTCTAATAATGCAATGGCTCCAAACCACGGTGCAGCAAAACGTAAACTAGGAATCAACCCATAAAACAATGCACCAACAAGTCCTTGAAAAGCAACAGCTATATAGGCCATCGGAGGAGAGTGTGGACTAGCAGCAGCTTTTACTAACACCACTAAAAGCGTAGCTTGAACAAT
>JACCDH010330985.1_pt1 | contig 35531 bp, 29 predicted proteins | sample 7442481 | NCBI WGS metagenome assembly JACCDH01 (sample SAMN15323433, study PRJNA562643) | freshwater metagenome | isolation source: river surface water | place: USA:Blue River Watershed | collected 2017-08-15
GGCAGGAATGGGAACCATTTGCCGGATTGGGTGGAAATATCGCGGCCCGGCTGAAAGACTTTGTCGGGCAGAGCGTGCTCGCCCACAAACCGCAAGAGCCCGATGCGCCGGTGATCGCCGTGCCCGAGCGCCTTCCGGTGCCATCGGGCGATGTTCAGTCGACACAAGCAGCCTTTGGCAATGTTTTGCTCGATCTCGCCAAATCCTCTGAGACATTAGCCGACCGTATCGTGACAACCGCGCCTGATGTTACCCAGACGACGAATTTGGGCGGCTTTGTAAACCAACGCGGGCTTTTCCGCCGTTCTGATGTGGCCGATATTTTCCGTGATGCCAAAATACCGTCCGCACAAAAATGGGCGGCACATGCCGCGGGACAGCATATTGAACTGGGGATTGCGGAGAATAACTTCTTTCTGTTGCTCACGTCGCTTGGGCTTGCCGCGCCGCATTTCGGGACGCGGCTTATTCCCGTTGGTACGGTATATGATCCCTTTATCGCGCGTGGATTGGATGCGCTGAATTATGGTTGCTATTCCGATGCCCGTTTCTTGCTCGTTGGAACGCCGTCCGGACTGACCTTGGGACCAGAGGGCGGTGCACACCAGTCGATCAACACGCCGCTGATCGGGATGGGGCAGCCTGGCCTTGCCTATTTCGAACCGGCGTATGCCGATGAAGTCGCTTTGTTCATGCGCTGGGCATTTGAGCATATGCAAAAGCCCGACGGCAGCTCGGTATATCTGCGCCTGAGCACGCGCCAAGTGCCACAGATGCAACGCGCTGGCTCCGAATGGGAGGCGGACGCGTTAAAAGGCGGCTATTGGTTGCGACATCCTAAACCCGGCGCCGAAGCGGCTATTGTTTTCACAGGGGCAATCGCACCTGAAGTGCTGACTGCTTTTGACCAACTGGCGGATGATATTCCCGGATTGGGCGTGTTAAATGTGACGTCGCCCGATGTGCTGCACCGCGACTGGTCTGCCAGCAAGGCCGCGCGCTGGACTGATAAGCCCATGCAAAAATGCCATGCCGAAGATCTGCTATCGGTTTTGGCACCTGACGCCGGGCTCGTGACCGTGATTGATGGTTCGCCGGGCGCGTTGTCCTGGCTGGGCGGTGTCAATGGCATGCGGGTAAGTCCGCTGGGTACGGATCGTTTCGGTCAGACGGGGGATTTGATCGATCTGTACGACACCTACCGCCTTGATGCGGTTGCCATCATTGATGCTATGGCGGAGCTGTTTCTGAAACGTTAGACTGGCCGGGCCACTTACTAGACTGGGTTTGATTGGCGCAGCACGCAGTCCTGCTCGATGTGGTCTCAGGTATGATATTCCTTGTTCCACGGGAATTTGCAGTGAAAATATCCAAAATATGATCCTGCCTGTATTCCGGTAGGCTTGCAAAGCCGCAGTTATCCAAATGTTTGATAAGGAAATTCCCTAAGCCACATAACAGGGAATTACCCCACCATATCAGGAAATTCTGAACGCAAATCAGGATGGTGAAGCGAAGCATCAGGAATTTTTTTATCTTCTCACCCTTGCGCACTTAGATTTGTTCCTGTACTGTTCTTTTGTTCATCAAAAATGGATGAGTTGGAAACGGCAGAGCCTGACCCAATTCGCGGTGGAGCCGCAAAACCGGGGTAGAGCCCCAAAACCGAGGCTGAGCCTCAAACATCCCTACGTTCGAGATCGCGCCTTATTGCGTGCGCAAAAGGCTGTGCCCGCACGCTATGTCGCCATGGCAGAGCCGATCTCCTTGCTCCATCAACCCGATGATTAAGGTGAATTTCCATGCATACACAATCTGAAATCCCCGCAATAAAGCTTCCGCAACCAAAGCTGATTAATATCGATAAGCTGCGCCCAGCGCCGCGCAATGCACGCACGCATTCCAAGAAACAGCTTCGCCTGATTGCCGATAGCATTCGTGCCTTCGGTTTCACCAATCCGGTGCTGGTCGACGGTACCGGACAGGTTATTGCCGGTCACGGTCGTCTGGCAGCAGCGCAACACTCGGGCTTACACAAGTGCCAATGCTGCAGATCGACTGGTTAAGCCCTGAGCAGCAGCGCGCTTATGTGCTTGCCGATAACCGGCTTGCCGAAAAGGCTTGTTGGGACAAAGAGCTGTTAGCTTTGGAACTTCGCGAGCTTAGTGATTTTGAAATTGATATAACGCTGACTGGCTTCGACCTGCGTGAGATTGAGCTCATCATTGATGCTAGCGATAGCCCGGTGCCTGAGGATGACGTGCCGGTTATCGAAACTGGACCGGCAGTTTGCCGGCCCGGTGACCTATGGCAACTTGGACGGCACAGGCTACTGTGCGGCGATGCACTCGATCATGCGAGTTACAAACATCTTATGGGGCGGGATAAAGCACGGCTGATCGTTACCGACCCGCCTTACAATGTTCCTATCGCCGGCCACGTCTCTGGCCTCGGCAAGGTTCGGCACCGCGAGTTTGTGCAGGGCTGTGGCGAACTCAGCGAAGCTGCGTTCACGCGCTTTCTTGAGCAATCCCTTGCTGCAATGGCCAAGGTCAGCCGCGACGGCTCGCTCCATTATGTGTTCATGGATTGGCGGCATTTACCCGAACTTCTGGGTGCGGGCAGGGCAGTCTATGACGACTGGCTCAACCTGTGTGTCTGGGCCAAGAGCAATGCCGGCATGGGATCGCTCTACAGGTCACAGCATGAGTTGGTGGCGGTGTTCAAAAAGGGGAAGAGGCCGCATATCAACAATGTTGAGCTTGGCAGTAATGGTCGGCACCGTTCCAATGTTTGGAACCATGCTGGTGCAAACAGTTTTTCGCAGGCGCGTTCAGAGGAACTGGGGTGGCACCCGACCGTCAAGCCTGCGGAAATGATCAGCGATATACTAAAGGATGCCAGCGATAGGGATGATATTGTCTTGGATGGTTTTGGTGGCTCTGGAACTACGTTGATCGCAGCAGAGCATAGCGGGCGCACGGCGCGTCTTCTCGAGCTTGATCCGCTCTATTGTGATGTGATCCTGCGCCGCTTCCTGAACGCCTTCGGACAGATGCCGGTGCTTGTTGAGACAGGTGAAGCGTTCACAGCGCGTGAACAGCTGGCCGTCACGGGAGGTGATCATGACTGATGCTTCCAATGAAAAAGGGCGGAGTGATCAGGACGCGGTTGGTTATGGTAAGCCGCCCAAGCACAGCCAGTTCAAAAAAGGGCAGTCGGGTAATCCCAAAGGTCGCCCCCGGGGTAAGCGCAACATGGCGAGCCTTGTGAGCGAAGTACTTGCACAGAAGGTAACCATTACGGCCAATGGAAAACGCAAACGCGTAAGTTCTGAAACCGCATTGCTTTTGCGGTTGCGTGAAAAGGCGCTTGGTGGAGACCTGAGGGCCCTTCAGATAATGCTATCGCTGAGGGCTGCACATATCCCCGATGCAGAAAGCTCTGCTGATCATGGGCTGATGGCAGCAGAAGACATCGCGATCCTGGCCAGCACAGGGCTTATTGACCTTCCGGAGATCAGCAATGACGGCGCATGATCCGCGGCTGCTACAGGCGTTGCTGCGGCAGGACCTTTACCGGTTCGTTATGAAGGCATTTGCCACGGTCAGCCCTGGCGAGCCGTTCTTGCCTAACTGGCATCTTATGGCAATCTGCTATCATCTGGAGCTGGTCCGGCAGGGCAAAATCAAACGGCTTAAGATTGAGGTGCCGCCGCGCTCGCTTAAGTCTGTTTGCGCTTCCGTCGCATTCCCAGCCTTTGTCCTTGGCCATGATCCGACCGCCAAGATCATTACGGTCAGTTATTCCAACGACCTTGCTGCAAAGCACGCAGCGGATTGCCGTGCCGTCATGCAGGCGCCCTGGTACAAAGCGCTCTTTCCTGAAACACGGCTCAGCGCCGATAAGAACCAGGAAAGCAATTACGAAACCACCAAGCGTGGTTACCGCTATGCAACATCGGTTGGTGGAACGCTCACGGGTCGCGGTGGCAATCTCATTATCATCGATGATCCGCTCAAGCCTGAAGATGCGATGTCGCAGACAAAGCGTGAGGCCGTCAACGCATGGTACAGCCGAACCCTACTGTCCCGGCTTAACAACAAGGCGAATGACGCCATCATTCTTGTTCAGCAGCGCCTGCACATGGATGACCTGGCTGGGCATGTTGAAGAGCTCGATGATTGGGTTACACTCCGATTGCCGGCAATTGCCGAGGAGGATGCGCAGATCCCAATAGGACCAGGCAAGGTGCACGAACGCAGCGCAGGTGACATCCTCCACCCTATGCGTGAACCACATGCGGTCCTTGAAGGGCTTAAGCTGGCACTAGGCTCGACGATCTTCTCGGCGCAGTATCAGCAATGCCCAGTTCCGCCCGATGGCGAAGTTGTGAAGTGGGCCTGGTTCAAGCGCTACGCCGTTCCGCCACCGCAACATGCAATGACTATCTGCCAGTCATGGGATACAGCCTCAAAGGCGGAAGAACAGCATGACTTTAGCGTATGCACAACATGGGGTGTGGCAGGGGGTGACCTTTATCTTCTCGATGTCGATCGGGCCCGGCGGGATTTTCCATCGTTAAAGCGGCGTATTGTCGAACTGGCGATCCAATGGGATGCCCGCAATATCATCATTGAAGATAAAGGCTCAGGAACATCCCTCATCCAGCAGTTGCGCACAGAGCATCATGGCACGCCCTATCCAACCGCGTTCCTGCCAAGGGATGACAAGATCACCCGTTTGCATGCGCAATCAGCCCGTATTGAAGCTGGCCATGTGTGGCTGCCCGAGCGAGCGCCTTGGCTTGAGGATCTTCGGGCCGAGATCGCGAGCTTTCCGCATGGCCGTTACGATGACCAGGTCGACTCTATCAGCCAGTTTTTGAGCTGGCATTTTGATATGCGATCGCGGGGCGTGCAGTTTGCGAGGATAGGAGGAGTGTGATGCCCGCGCTCAAAAGAACGCTCGCGTATACCAAAAGGAAGGTCCGCTTTGCGCCCAGATTGCGACGTTTAGTAGAGAAGTGGCACCGACCAATTGCAGTCATTCTTGCCGATAGTTGTTGCTGGCGATCCATATTATTGCCGCCATGCTGCGCGTGGGCCAACTTTAAGCATAGGCCCACTCGCGTAATCAATTTGCTTTTGCTAGCTTCAACGGATGTATGAAGGCTCGTTCAAAATAAAAATTCAGCTCCATTGTGGCGACGAGATTGCGATGGGACCGGGCAAGGCCGACTTGCTTGATGCTATCGAAGCCACTGGGTCGATTTCTGGCGCAGGAAGGGCGATGGGGATGAGCTATCGCCGGACATGGTTGTTGGTAGACACCATGAACCGTTGTTGGAGCGGGCCGCTTGTCATGACGGTTGCCGGAGGCAGCCGCGACAAAGGAGCGCAAGTGACCCCGCTGGGCCGCTCGATCTTGTCGCATTACCGGTCTTTGCAAAATCAGATCGGATCTGCCGCGACCTGTCACGATCGCGAAGCTTTGGCGAATGCACTGCTTGACGTGCCAAAACCGCGCCAAGCAAGTTAATCCCCTACGACGCTGGAAAATTGGTTTTGGCCATTGACTGCTATATTCCATGAAATATAGCGTGCCTAATCTCACAGTCCAAAAAATCGTCGGAGGAGCCTTTGATGTCCCGGTATGCAGTGCTGGCCACCTGCCTTCTCTCGGCCCTGCCAATCCCGGCCGTCGCACAAGATGATCAGGCTGCACAGGAAACCATCAGAACCACGCCGGTTCAAATAATCGTGACAGCACGCAGACGGGCTGAAGACGTTGAAACAGTGCCAATCGCTGTTTCGGTTGTAGGACGCGACCTACTCGACACGTCTTATACGGTAAACACGCAAGCCTTGAGCTTACTTGTGCCAGCATTGAACTACAGTTCACCCAATCCCCGTAACACCGCCATTACAATTCGGGGGCTGGGCAGTAGTGTCGTTGCAGTAAGCCAAGCCAATGACGGCCTTGAGCCGGGCGTTGGCTTCTATGTTGATGAAGTGTACCATGCGCGTCCTGCCAGCGCTGCGTTCGATTTTACAGATATTGACCAGATAGAGGTCCTGCGGCGGCCGCAGGGAACATTGTTTGGCAAGAACACGACGGCTGGCGCAATCAGCATCACAACCCAATCCCCGACCTTCACGCCTGAGGCCAGCCAAGAATTATCAGTTGGCAGTTATGATTTCGTGCAAGCGAAGGCATCTGCATCGGGGCCATTGTTCGGCCAAACCCTTGCATTCCGCCTTTCTGGCCTTGCCACCCGCCGTGACGGTGTGATCCGCAATGTGCGGACGGGGCAGGATCAAAACACAATCGGTAATCAGGCAGTGCGGGGACAGCTACTGCTCAAGCCATCCGACGTCCTTCAAATCCGACTATCAGCGGATTTCGCAAATTTTGAGAGTGTGTGTTGTACGCAAGTGTATGTGCGCGTCGGTGACAGCTTGCGTGCACCTGCGCGGCAATATCCCTACCTTGCCGCCAACGCGCCGGGTGGCGCTTATACCCCACCGAGCCTCAATCCCTACGACCGACTGACCGATATTGATGCTCCGCTAGGCGTAGATACCAATGAAGGCGATGTTTCCTCAGTTGTAGACTGGGAGCTAGGCGCGGCAACGCTGACCTCGGTGAGTGCGTGGCGCTTTTGGACCTGGGATGCGGCAAACGACCGTGACTATACCGGCTTGCCGATCCAACTTGTCCAGCATATTCCGTCGCGACAGGATCAATATAGTCAGGAACTGCGCATTGCTTCGAATGGCGACGGTGACGTCGCTTATATTGCCGGGCTGTATTATTTAACCAGACGATCGCGGGGCGTCCAATAAGCATTTACGGACCGGTCGCTGCTTACTGGTTGATTGGACCGACGACCGGGGCCTCAAGCACCCCAGTGCCTGCAAATTTGCTCGATGGCTATGGCACCGATGGCAGTACCCGTTTCACGGTAGACAGCTTAGCGGCGTTTGGAGAGGTGAACTGGCATGTTACCCCGCGGCTAACGCTGACGGGTGGGCTGCGTTATACCTATGAGACGAAGTCGGGCAATTATAGCAGCGCCGTGTCCGGCGGACTGGCGACGGGCAGCAGCGCGCTGAACAATGCCAAGCTGTCGGTTTTGCGACCGCAGAGCTATTCCGCAAGGGACAGTGAACGTAATCTTTCCGGACGCGCGAACATCGCTTGGGCCGCCACCGATAGCCTTTATACCTATGCTAGTTTTGCCCGCGGTTTCAAATCCGGCGGCATCAACATGTCTGGATTGCCGCTTAATGCGGACAACCAACCTGCGCTATCCACTGCGGTCATCCGCCCAGAACTGAACACCACATTTGAAGGCGGGTTGAAGGCCAGATTGTTCGATCAGCGGCTCGTAATCAATCTGGCGGCCTATTCTACCCAAGTCCGCGATTTTCAGGCGACGATCGTTGACAGCAGTCAGACTGTGGCGCTGCGTGGTTATCTCTCCAACATTCCCATGGTACGCGTGAAGGGCTTTGAAGTTGATGCTACCGCGCAAATCAAGGGTGGCCTGCAACTGCGCGGCTCGGTGGCTTATGGCGAGGGTACATATACCGAATATACCGATTACCCGGCAGGGCCATGCCCCCTTGAGGTGCAGTCCAGTTCCACTGCCGCCTGCAACCTTACTGGCCTGCGTCTTGCGGGACTGCCGCGCTGGTCAACGACCATCTGTGGCGATTATGCAGTGCCCATCACGCAGTCGGGCAGCGTATTCCTCAACGCTGATACGAGCTTCAAAAGCGGCTATTACGGTGATCCCAGCCTATCGAAATACACTTTCATTAACGGCTATAACGTCACCAGCGCGAGCATCGGCTACCGTTCAGGGCACGGATGGGAAGTGGCGCTGTTCGCCCGCAATCTGTTCGGCGCGAACTATATCCAGAATTTGACGATACAAGCGGGCAACTCAGGTCTCATCCTCGGCAATCCAAGCGATCCGCGGGTTGTTGGGATAACGGTAAGAGCGCGTCAGTAACGTGGCGAGAGTGCCCATACATCGAGGGCACCGCGCCATCGATAAGGCGGCGCAGCTGGTTATGTTGTTGATATGGTTCCGGACGTGATCTCAGCGTAATTGACCGCTCAAAACGTCAGTTTTACGGTTGCTCGAACCTGTCGCGGTTCAACGGGATGGATATGTCTATCCTCAACACCACCAGCAGGTTCGCCAGACAGGCGTGAGGCATAGAAATAACTGATATCGGGGTCTTTGGAATTAAAAGCATTGAGCAGATCGATGGCGATATGGACTTGGCCGCGGGTCCAGTAACCGCCAACATTGAAAAGCGTTGTAGGTACAGAGCGCACGGAGCCATCTTCAATAAGCGGCGCCGAACCGAAATGGCGGACGCGCGCGCTTGTACTGAAGCCGTTCCCTAGATCGGCGTGTATACCGCCGCTAATTACATGGGAAACCGACCCTGGAATATGCGCAACGCTGGACGCAACTCCTCTAAATCGCGCATTGGTGAATGCTGCTGTGCCGTCGAGTGTCAACCAGCCTGTCGGCTTCCAGAACAAGGATGCCTCGACGCCGAAGCGACGGCTTGCATCGCTTGGTTCGGTCGTGCCGGCGTCTCCTACGAACACAAGTTCCGAGCCAAGCTTTAGCCAATAGCTGACAAGACTTGCGGTCAACGCGTCTGCTTCTATTCGAGCACCAAGCTCTGCTCCGCGTGCGCGTGAAAATATTGAAACCCGGTCTGCGGGATCTCCGCTTACAGGATCAACATTGATGGTCGCACCGCGAACATCGTTGGAATGGAAGCTCTCGCCATAATTGGCGTAAAGTTCAAGCGCCGGCATAGCATTCCAAGCCAACGTCACTTTTGGTGCAAGAAAACCGTCAGATCCCTTACCCGAATTGGCGGCAAGGTCCGAGCGAACGCGATAGCCGATGGCGTCGCCGCGTAGCCCCGCAATTACACGCAAAGAATTGTCGGGCTTCCACTCAACGTCTGCCAGCAGAGCACCTGAATATTCGTCGACCCGGTCCTCCCGGATCGCGCTGGTACGCACGCCTCCTGCACTATGATAGAGACCGACCTGTCCGATCCGGTCATAACGGGCGTCTGCGCCTACCCGCAACGACAGCGCATTATCGGGCTGCATGCGATAGCGGATCGAGCCGCCGAATATTTCGCGCTGGTCACTTTGCTGGAATTCATCGCCGTCAAGCGGATCGTCGAGAAGATAGGTGAAGTTGGAAGTCAGGCGAAAGCGGTAATGGATCGCATAAGCGCTGGCAGTCAGGTTCTCGCTGTTTTGCTGAAAATTGACCGCAAGCCTTGTGGTTTTGCCGCCCAGATCGCCATCGATGAAGCCGAGGCGCGCGATGAGACCGGAAGCAACCGCCCGTTCAGGCACCTGATCAGTTGCCTGCCATTTTGCACCATAACCCAAAAAGCCTAAGCTCCATCCTTCTTGTGCGGTGCCCGCGCTATATTTGAGAAGGCCATTCAGCTTACGCAAATTTTCATTCAACACCCATGGGCCGTTCGAGATGGTGCCATCAAGTGCAGCAAGCAAACGCCCTTTGCCGGCTTTTTCGCTTCCGGCAACCAATGCCCGGCCATAGCCAAACGTGCCGCCCGTCAGTTGTGCGAAGGGTGCATCCAGTTCGCGCTTGGTCTGAAACGCTAGACTTCCAGCAGCCGAAAAGTCGCCGCTTTCGACACTGTAGGGACCTTTGCGATAGTCGATCCGTTCGACCAATTCTGGGATCAAAAAGTTGAGATCGAGATACCCCTGACCATGACCGTGGCTGCGCATATTGATCGGCGCTCCATCGACAAAGCCCGCCAGATCGGTACCGTGGTCAAGATTGAAGCCACGCAGGAAAAACTGGTTGGCCTTGCCCGTGCCGCTGTGTTGCGTCGCAATCAGGCCGGGAACATTCTCTGCCATCTCGCCTACGCGTGACAAAGGTCGCTGTTCGAAGTCCTTATAGCCTACGGTTCCTTCCGATGCGGAAGACGCGACGCCAATCTGCTCAATAGCGCGGCCATAGACGATGATGTCGTTATCGGTTGATTTCACCAGATCCTCAGCAAAGGCGGGTGCAGCGGGAAGAAGCCATACAAGTGTTAACAATCGGCAATGGATCATGGCCTTACTGCCCCCTTGAATGAGGCTTGTCGTTCGGCATGCCGAGCCATCGTGCGACGTTTGTCATTCGACGAATGATTAAGAACTCGACAAGCCACATAACCAGCAGCGATGCAGCCAGCAGCGGCAAGAAGGCGGCGAGCAAAAAGACCAGTGCCGCAACGCCCTTGAGCTTGGTTGGTGACGTCGCCACAGGCGGTGCTCCAAGCTGCCCTTGGGGTTTGCGCCGTCGCCACATGACGAAGCCAGTGACCGATAGCGTTATGAGCATCAGCGCCGAGATTACACCGATGAGTTGATTGACCCAGCCGAACAGCTGTCCTTCGTGCCAAGAGACACCATAACCGACAACGCGATCGATAACATGATCATCGGCAAAAGTTTCACGGGTTAACTCCTGACCCGTTTTTGCATCATAAGTTATTGTGGTCCGGAGCGTGCGGTCCTGACTATCCGATCGAATGGTCCAGCCATCGGCGCCCTTTTTGCCAAACCGCCCCGGTGCCCCAGGGGGTGTAACAAGGACAGGAAATGCCAGGTTTTCTTGCTTTGCTAACATCACCATTTGAGAGAGGCTTGCCGTCGCTTCTGTTGCGATCTGGCTATCATTAACCTCAGGCATGGCAGGGCTTGCCCCCATCATGGCCGCATGGTCATGCTCTGCATGTTCGGGAGAAACTGGTGTCTCTCCGCCAATAGTCCAGTCCTGTGCGCCTTTGACCCAGCCCATTTCCGCACGAACGGCTTTGAATGAACTTCCCCATACTTCTGCCCAAGGTAAACCCGTCAGCAGCAGGACTAGGGCAAGACCGGACACCCAAAAGCCCGTTACGGCATGCATATCGCGCCATGCGGTTCGTCCTCCTTGTGAAAGCCTTGGCCACAAAACACCTGATATGCCGCGGCCGCGTGGCCACCAAAGGTAAAGCCCCGTTAGAACCATCACGATCGCCCAGCTTGCAGCAAGCTCAACCAGCAAACTGCCTCGTTTTCCCATGAGCAGCTGTCCGTGAATATCTTTCACGACTTCCATAATCCGCTGATCTGGAGAGAGTGACCCAACAACTCGACCTTGTGGTGAAACAAATACATCTAGCATTTGGCGGCCTGATCCGGGCAAACCCAAGTGGATCATCGCTGCATCGCCGGACGAATTGGGAACCCGGTATGCATGGAACTTGGCGCCGGGATAGGCCGCGAGTGCGGCACGGTACTGCTGTTCGGGCGTCACAGCATTCTCGGTTACCAGTCCTTGCCAAGCCCGCTCTTCCCAGCGCTCTACCTGTGGTTTGAACAGATAGACTGCGCCGGTCAAAGCCAAGATCAAGATCATGGGCACAACGAACAAGCCGGCATAGAAATGCCAGCGCCAGATCATCCGATAGAGCGAAGCTCTTCTCGCCAGCTTGTTCATGATTTTACCACTTCGCTTTCAGGTCAACAACGAACGTCCGCTGCGGCAAGGGATGTGACACATAAGACTGATCGTTGAAAAGATTATCGATCCCAGCGCCGAGTTCAATCTGTTTGCTGAGTTGCCAAGTCAGGCGGGTATCAACTGTGAAATATTCGGTCTGAAAGCCATAGGCGTCACCGCGCACAAGCCCGAACAAATCAGAATTGGGGCGTGATGCATAACGCCACCCAATGGACGCTTTGACCGGATCCGCCAAGCGATACCGAATGTTCCCGTTGGACCGCCATTCCGGAATACGGGGGAACTGAACCCCTTCAGCGGCTCGATTAGCAACGTTTTTGACCGTCTTGGCATCGATCCACGCCACGTTGGCGTCAACATCAAGACCATCGAACAGTATGTCCTTGGCCTCGACAATTAACTCGGCGCCATATTGCCGAACCTGATCGACATTTTTGTAGCTGGTGATGACCGTGCCGAACTGATTGAGGCCACTGAAGCTGAAGATCGCATCCTCGATGTTCTGGTAAAAGATGCTGAGCGTTGTTTGCACTTTTCCGGAACGATGCCGCAGGATCAGGTTTGCGTCTTCCGAGCGTTCAGCCTTCAAATTGGGGTCGAAGCTCTGCGGGTCGATGGCCTGTGAGATGTCATCAAACCGTCCCTGATATAATTCACCGACAGTTGGAAAACGCTTGGCAGTACCAAGGCTAATCTGGACCGCCAGTGTATCACTTAGCTCGCCTTGCAGGCTCAGCTTCGGGCTGAAGCTACTGTCTGTGCGCGAAGGATAGTCATCATCTTTACGTGCACCGGTATAGACCTTTGCGATGCCGCCGTCATACGCGCGCCATCCGTCATATCGGATACCCCCAGTTAAAACCCAACTGCTTCCAAGGTTGATGGCATCTTCAAGCCACAGTCCCCACAGGCTGGTTTTCCCATAAGTCGACGTGGAATAAGTTGGTGCAGTGGCGGCTTCCCAGTTTGTCGTCGCAAAGCTATCCGTCGATGTTTCATAAAGGTTGGCATTCGCACCAAAAGCGATCTTGTGTAAGCCAAACTCACGCTCAATGGTGAGGTCCCCTGTATACCAGCCGGGAGTGTTGGCGAGGGAGAGCGTGCCTTGCCCCAGCGCAACACCTGTTGCGTAGTCCCTTGAGGTGCGCGCATCCCATTCGGGGATCCAATATCGCGACAGGTTAAGAGACACATCCCACCCCGCTGCGGGACCAGCTAGCTTTAGACCTGCCAGATATTCTGTCCGGCGTGTTTTTGACATAGTCAGGCCAGTGGCATTCCAAACCCTGCCGCCGAAGCTTACCTTGCCTTGGTAAACAGGCGCGCCTGTGCTGGCGTTTACAAGCCAGCTGCGCGGGTCGGTCAGATCCTGCTTTGTCAACCAGATCATGCCGAGCGCATCGATCTGCCAACCGCCTGCCGTCTCGTAACCTATCCGTAGCCTTGCTTGATCTTGAGTTACATCAACTGGCGAAGCAGCGCCAAACACGGGTGTGGCGAGGCGTGGGTCTTCATACGCGCCAGTGACGGCGGTTCCGGTGCCAGTCGTTGTCGTGAGCAAGTTGTAGGTCATCGATTGGCCCGTGTTTTCAAAATGGCGGCCAGAAATCCGCACCGACCACGGGCCATCTTTTTGCTTCCAATTGACGCCGCCTTCAATGCTGTATCCCTTGAAGGTTTCATCAAAGCCATATTCCTTGAACGGCATGATCATGGTTTGAGCTGTCGCATATGCGGAGGTTTCTTGAGGCTCCTGCGTTGTCACAGAGATGACCCCGCCCATTGAATTACCACCATAGCGCGCCGAATATGGACCGTAGACGATATCAAACTGGCGCACCTCGGCAGGGCCGACAACATTCCATTTCGGCGGAAAGTCCCATCGGTTGCCCAAGAAGTTGGAAACAACAAAACCATCGACCATTACGATAGTTCGCGCACTCTGGATGGTGTTGGCTCCGCGCAGTGCGACCACCGCATTGTCATCCCCTGCAAAACGCTTGCGGACGAAGAAATTCGGCGCGTATTTCATAAGGTCTTCGACATTTAGCGCGTTGACCGCATCGAACTCCTCCTGTCCGAGCGAGACAGATAGTCCACGCGGCACGACTGTGATCGGTGCATCATTTTGACCAACGACAAGAATAATATCATTAGCTTTGTCGTCGCCAGCCGCGGTCGCAGCCTCTTCTGCAAATGCAGATGTTGATGTTAGCGCTGCAACCAACGCGATCATGGATGTCTTCATGGTATTATGACCTTCAATTTGAATTTAGTTCGGCTGCCATTGCAGCGCGTGATGAATTTGCGGCGCGATTACGCGCCGTTGGGTTGAACCTATTTACAAGCTGTTGGATAAGTGTTCCTGGCATGACCATGGGCGGCATACATGCCGGAATGCCGGTCGCCCTTCATCGAGCTCCCCCAGCTGCGTTTTTGGCAGAGATACGGCATAATCTTAGCCCACCTTGACCAGAAGGAAGTTGGGGTCTGCGAAAAGCAGATCATGTGCAGCGCCAGCCGCGTAGTGGATAAGCAAGAATGCAACTACCAACCGCCAGGCCCAGCGCCGAACGGTGCGCAGTTGCGCGATCTTGGGCGATATCGCCCTCGTATGTGTAGACATGATGAAACCTGTTCACTTAAGCCTGATCATCCGAAACGGATGTCAGACGCGCGCGCAGGCACAGCCTGAGCGCGGATCAACAGCGAACGAGGGTATGTCCGCTGCGCGAGCTTAGCTCAGCGCAGGCGGGCCTTGGGAGGGCGGCGGCGGTGCCGCAAGGCGGTTGATTGTCAGATCGGCAATGGCCGTTCCGACGAAGATGGTCAGGCCGTAAACAAAAGGCAAAATAGTCGTCAGCTCGGCGCTAGCCAGTAAGCTGTGGCCAAGGCCTGTTGCGAAGGCACAGGGGCTTTCAGTGGCGTGTTGCGGCTTCTCGCTTGGTAGCTTTTTCCCGATGTCGATCGTAATCGTCTCGACGCCCATGCCTGTGCAGAGTTGGACGACCAAGCCTTGCGAGCCAACCACTGGCATAAAGCCAGTGGGGATCAGTACACGCAGGGAGAGTGCAAGCAGCACGGCAATCGCAAAAAGCGACTTCCCACCCTTCGTATCTCGGACCCATGCGTTCATGGGCGGACCTCGTAGTAGAAAAATGTGTGGTTGTCATCCCGCTTTGCAAAAAGGTTCAGCGCATCAATGCCAATACGCAGTTTTGTGCTGTTCCCAATACCGCGATACTGACCAGCGTGGTCGTATCAGGCCGCTACGAGCTGCCTTCGATCGACGGAGCGTCGGTAATGTATCGCGGAGGGGGGCGCTTGCTGAAGTTCCGCTTTGCGGGTTTATCGATCCGAAAGCTGTCTGTCCGCTCCTATACGTGGATCAATCAATAGCTGCCGTTTGGTAGTCGAAACGCTTGGCAGCTGCCACTAACTTGCTGGCTATTCGTTGAAGTGAATTGGTTGCGTAAAAAAACAGTCATCTATTCAGGTGCTCTGACCCGAATGATTAATGGCAAAAACTCAGCTAAAATCTGAGATTTTGCGTCTGGCAATCGACTATTGGATATCCAACACTTGCTTCAATTTGACCGCCGATGTGGCAAAACGCAGACGCCTCTCGGCACTGATCTAACCGACTATGCCTCCGCCGGCTTTCCAAAAGCGCGGTACGCCAAAATCAGCAGCGCAATTGTTACAGCTTCAACCATCATCGGAAAGAGTGTAGTCGGCGCAGTCCCGTCTAACGCGATGCTAACAAAACGCCCGAAAAGCGCAATTGACATCAGCGCCAGCGGCACCAGCAAGGGAGGTTGGTTCGCGCGCCAAGCGCCAATCAACGAAAATACAGCAACTGTTAGGAAAAAGGCCGGGAAGTCGGCGCGCATCGTTGCCATTCCCTGTGTGCCCACCGGAGATATCGCAAATTCGACTGCCATTCTCGCGGGAGTGAATAAGAAGCCTAAACCAATTACGATATTGAAAAGACCGACCAGGCCAATCAGGATTTGCATTGCTCGTTTCATCGGTTCAGTCCCCCAAAGTTGGCCAAACGCGGCGTAACGTGCGTCCGGCCATGATCTAAGCTGTAATAAAGCAATGGATTGCTGCCACAGAGACAGCAATCCATGCAGTTGTCGTTAGGATGTAATCCTATATCAGAAGCGGAAAGTGCCTGACACGCCATAGGTGCGCGGTGAAGCTACATTGCACCGCACGCCTGTGCTTCCGGGGAATGTGCCGTTGCGCAGTCCGAATGCAGTATCCAGCACCTGATAGAATTGCGCGCTGCAATAACCCTGGTTGGTCAGGTTGCTGCCGAACACAGCCACGTTCCAGCGATCATCCGGACCATTGATGGCAAAGCGTGCGCCAACAAGCGCATAGCCATCCTGTGCAGTCTGTGGATTGGCATCATTCACGCCACCGTTATTCTGGTCAGAGGTCAACGACACATTGCCGTTTAACGACCAGCCAAGGCCGGAGCTGCCGATGTCGCCTGTCCATGTGGCACCAACATTTCCAGTGAACTCGGGTGCGAAATTCAGGCGTTGGCCCGCAAGGTCCTGGGTCCGCCCAGCATTGGGAAGGCTGGCGCAAATTACTGGGCCTGTTGCACAGCCGGGTAATCCAGCACCGCCAGGATAATTGGTGAATTTTGAGTCGAGATAGGCAAGCGAAGCGTTGACGGTGAAGTTATCCGCAGGCTTGATCGTCGTATCAAGTTCAAAGCCCTGATGACGCAAGCTGCCCGCGTTACGGACAAGGAAACTCACGCCGTCAAATGCACGATCCTGAAAACCATTGATGTCCATGCGGTAAAACGTCAGGTTGGCGATCAATCCGCCATCCAGCCATGTCGTCTTGGTGCCCAGTTCGTAGTTTTTCACCGTTTCACGGTTAAAGATACGTGCCTGATTAAGCGCGACAGCACCTGCTCCCGAGTTAAATCCGCCCGACTTGTAACCGGTCGAATAGTTCAGGAAAACCAGCATATCGCGGCTTGGCTTGTAGTTCAGGCTGGCGCGCCAAGTGAAGCGGTCATCCTTAAGCGCAAGATTTGCATTCTCGATCGCACGAAGCGATGCCGCGAACGGAAATGCCCGATTTTGGATATAGACCGCGCTCTTGTCATCCTTTGACCAGCGACCGCCCAATGTCAGCGACAGCGGATCAGCAATCTTAAAGGTGGATTGACCATAAACGGCAAAGCTTTCAACCGATTGGCTGAAATCCTGATCGGTGGCATTTACGCCGCCGCCTGCTGCAAGGCTAGTGTTGCACGCTGTCCGCTGCACACCCGCAGGAACGAGCACGTTACAGAATTGTGCGTCTGCCTGAAGCCGCTCATCAATCGTGTAGTCCTCTTGAAAATAATAGAGGCCTGCGACGAAATCGAGCCGTCCACCCAGCAACGCTTCCTTAGGAGAGATGAACTGCAATTCGTGATTTTGGCTTTTTGAGGTAAATCCGCCCTGTCGCGATGACAGCGGAACGGTGGTGAAAATGGTATCTCCATCGGTCTGCGTGCTGCGCCAGTTGCGATAGCTGTTGATTAAACGCAGCGAGTAGCCGCCAAGATCAAGGCTTGCATCACTCGACACGCCCCAATGGCGATCGGTATAATCTGCAGCGATCTTTTGGTTTACGTTGCGATCATAAAGAACCGTATCGTTTGCGGAGCCAGCCAGTCCAGTTTGCAGTGCCCGGAATGCCGAGCCTTGTGCGGCAGATACCGAATCGAAACGGAACTCTGCGGGCATAAATCCATCGCCGTCCGATTTGGAATAATCGGCGCGGACAATCCAGCTGACGTTGCCCAGCTCAGCCTTTACCGAAGCGCGACCGGCATAGTCATCCGACCCACCATAGGTTTTGCCGTCGAGCTGGTTGTGCCAATAGCCTTTGAACGAGGAGCCCAATCCGGCGACGCGCAATGCGACATTCTCGCTGAGCGGTACGTTAATATTACCAGTTAGCTTGTAGCGATCGCCATTGCCCATTTCTGCGCTGATCTGGCCAGAAAGCTCGTCCTTAGGTGTTGCGGACCGGAATGAAATGGCACCAACACTTGCGTTACGACCGAACAATGTACCCTGTGGCCCACGCAGCACTTCGACGCCTTCAATGTCGAGGAAGTTGCCGATGATTGAACCGGGACGCGGGACGTAGACGCCGTCGACAAACGCAGCGACACTTGGCTCAGTTGCCGTGTTACCTGGAGCGCCGATGCCACGAACGGCAAGCCTGATGCTGCTTACTTGCGCAGAACGGGTGGCGGAAAAGTTTGTTGCAACGCGGCCGAGATCTTGAACGGTCAGCACATTATTTGTGGCGAGGGTTTCTTCGTTAAACGCAGCTATTGAGATTGGAACGTCTTGCAACCGCTCCGATCGCTTTTGCGCGGTCACAACGATTTCATCGCCTGTATTGGCGGCCTCGTCAGGAGCGGCTGCATCCTGTGCGTGCGCTGCTCCAGCGGTAAGGGCCAGCGCGATCAGACTTGTGGCCAGCTTTAATTGTGTTGCAATGGTCATATTACTCTCCCCCAAAATTCGTTCATTTTTATTCTAATAGACGGCGATATAATGGTTAGCACATTCATAATTGCCAATTTACGCCAAAGATTTGTGATTTCATGCCAGTTAATTGACGCAATTCGTATCGAGCATGGCGTATTTTCACAAATATTTGGCGCTATATCACAAGATATGCGCTGTGCTTATCACCATACCTCCTGCCATAATCAAGAGAGGATTTGTTATGGCATTGGATGAAGTAACAATTGTACGCGGCGCAGAGGGTGACTGGCTGGACCTGACCGGCAAAGTTCCTGGATCTGAAGGCGTGAGCATCAAGTTGCACCGTGCCGACGAAGAAAGCGGGCGTGTTGTCCTTGCTGCGAAATTTGCACCCAATTCACGAATGCCGCGTCATGTGCATCACTGCACCGCCTTTGCTTATACGGTCTCAGGCAGCTGGTCTTACGATGAAGGCACGTTTTATGCAGGTGACATGGCAATTGAATCGCTCGGCAATAATCATCTGCCGTGGAGCGACGAAGGCACCGAGATGATTATCTGCTTTGATTCACCCTCAGGCCAATATCTTGACAACGAGCTCGACGACGGCACCTGTTTTCACATGGGCATGCCGCTATTCAAACAGATCGTCGGCATGAGCGCTACCGATTGGGCAGATTTCAATATCCTCGCGCATGTCGAGTTTCTGCCTGAGATGCGTAAAGCCGCATGAACGCACGGTTCAATCAGGTCGCGATCAGCGTAGCGGACCGCGAGGCTTCGCTCGCATTTTACCGCGACCTGTTTGGCCTTGCCCATGTTGGCGGCACACAGTTTTCCGGTAAGACGACCGAAGCTGTACAAGGCATGACCGGAGCGTCGTCTAATTGCAGCTGGCTGATGGATGACCGACCCTATTTCCAGTTCGAAATTTTCCAATTTGATTGCCCTTTGGGTCGCGCTTTGGCGTCGAAGCGACGGCATCAGGATATCGGATATTCGCGGCTGATCTTCTCCGTGCCTGCGCTTGCTCGTGTAGCGGCGCGAGCCGGGGTTGAGGTTATTGAACTGCACGGCCAGCGCACTTCGTATCTTCGCGATCCGGATGGCATTGCTGTCCAGATCATCGAAGCCGATGTGCCGTCCGCACGATTGACCGGCGTTGCCCTGTCTGTTCCAGAAATAGAGATTGCGAAACACAGTTTTACAGATGGTTGCGGTTGTAAGCCGTTATCGGCTCCGGCCCCGGATTGGGGGCAACTCTGGGGAGAAATCGGGGCGAGCAAAGACATGTTGCTGCTTGATGGCGGCACGATTACGCTGGAGCTCAGCGCATATCATACGCCCCAATCGCAGCCATGGCCCGATGATTACAAAATTGCCGATCACGGGATATTGAACGTCGCTCTGGGCTTTGACAGCGCTGTCGATATTCAAAAGGCCCTGGCCACCATGCAAGCAGTTGGCATCAAACCAAATGCGCCACTGGTGAGAGGCCCCGGCCTGTTTGCACTCACATATTCGAAAGACCGCCAAGGTTTTTCGATTGAGACGCTCTATGTCAGCAAAATCGCAGCAGGCGCATTTGGGTTCCGCAAAGCCAATCTGTTCGACAGACTATTAATGGCGATCATGAAAGCCGCATCCTGAAACAAGGCGCGGCTATTTGGAGAGGAAATTACAATGAAGCACGCCATCATCACAGGCGCTGGCAGCGGCCTTGGTCACGGGATCGCTGAGCGACTTCTGAAACGGGGCGTTAAAGTCTCAGTGCTTGATCTCAGCATTTCAGATGCACGCGCCAATGTGCTGAATAGTGCCGGGTCTGCATGGCAGCACTATCGCTGTGATGTGACCAAGTTGGAGAGCGTAAAGGCCGCTGTTGACGCAGCCATTTCCGCCTTTGGCCCCGCTGAGTTAGCCGTAAATTTTGCCGGCATCGGCGCGTCAGCGTCCTTTGCTGAAATGGTGGACGCCGAGTTCTACCGTGTGATGGAAATCAACGTCACAGGGACATACCATTTCGCGCGCGCAATCATGCCGCATTTGCGCAAAGGTGATCGCCTCGCGCTGACCGCGTCGATGGCGGGTATTACCTCAAATTATGCTTATACGAGCTATGGTACGTCCAAGTTTGCAGTGCTGGGCTTGGCGACCACGCTTCGCTATGAATATGAACCACACGGCATCCATATCAGCGTGATTTGCCCGCCCGAAGTCATGACGCCGTTGGTTGAAGAGGAAATCGCTTCGGGCAACAAAATTGGGCTAGAGATTAAGCAGGTGGCTGGGTCGCTTCAGCCAGACTTCGCCTGCGACAAGATCTTGGATGGCCTGCTGGCCGGGAAGTGGATGATCATTCCGGGTTTCAAAGCCAAGGCCACCCATTTCGCCGCGCGCCGAATGCCAGGACTATTCCATCTCATCACGATGGCCGTAGTCCGAAAGGTGATGCGCAAACACGGCGCGCTTTAAGGTCACGTAGAAAGGCGACGCGTCTTCCGCCAGGCACTTGGGCTGATCCCAGTTATCCGCCGGAAGGCATTGCTGAACGCAGCCAAATCCGAATAGCCTAAGGTCATTGACAGGCTGGTAAGGGTGATCGCGGTTTCTTCTAGATAGCGTATAGCAACCCGGCTGCGAACTGATTCCAGTTCATCGCGGAACGACCGTCCTTCAAGCGCCAGTCGGCGCTGTAGTGTCCGCTGGCTGGTGCCGAGCATTTGCGCGACGCGGGGCAGCGTGCAATCACCGCTCTTCATGGCGTGCAAGATGATCTGCTGTACTTCAGTGGCGTAATCTAGCTTTCCGCTCGCGTCGAGCCCGCGTAAATGGTTGTTCAAAATGGCATGAAGCTGGCTGTTCGACTGCGCAATTGGTGTGTCCAGTACGCGATTGTCAAACACAGCCTGATTGTGCTCCGCTTCAAACTCAACCGGACAGCGGAACGCCTTGCGGTAAGGGGCGGTGTTCATAGGTGCGCGTCGTTGCAGCGTAACCAATTCGGGAGACCATTCGCCTCCTAACAAACTTCGCAATATGCCGATGCCGATGGAAACAGCGAGATCCTCCTGCTGGCGCACACCGGAGCGACCGGCGAGCAAGACCTCCAATCGCCACATCGCGGTATCGCCTTCGCTCACCAGCCGCGCGGCAATGCCAGTGCTGTGGAGGTGAAGAAACCGATTTAGCTCCTCGATTGCCTCGCGGACATCCGGAGCCTGCGCAATCGCGAAACCTAAGGGGCCGAGAATCGACATCGATTGCCGTTCTGCAATCAACAGGCCGATATGCTGCAATCCGCTGGCGTCGCGCGCCGCTGCAAGTATATCAAGGAAGGCTGCATAGGAAATGGTGCTGTCGGGCGAACCAAGGGCATCTGGATTAATCCCCGCTTGCGCAATCAGTGCAGCTCCATCAATCCCAAGTTCGTGCATCAACGGCACGAAGCCTTCCAGTGCGGAAGACCGCAGCATGTAGTCTTTGGCCATTGGGGTTCCATCCATGGCGTATATCATAAACCTTGTGGCGCAAAATCACAAGCCATTACCACTCTTCTTGTTGATAGTAAGCCAAAAGAGGAGAGGTTTATTATGAGCAATAGGCTAAGCGGCAAGGTCGCCGTCGTGACGGGTGCAGGCAGCGGAATTGGGGAGGCAACTGTGCGTGCCTTTGCCGCACAAGGCGCCAAGGTCGTCGCAACCGACATTAACGGTGATGCAGTATCCGCACTGGCGGCTGAATTGGGTGACGCTGTTCATGCCATGCCACATGACAGCGCGAATGAAGCCCAATGGGAAGCCGTGATTGCAGAGGCCGTATCGCGCTTTGGCGGACTCCATATCTTAGTTAACAATGCGGGTATTGGCCATGGCAGCCGCCTAACCGATACCTCGCTTGACGAATGGCGCGGTGTCATGGCGGTCAATCTCGATGGCGTCTTCCTTGGCACTAAACATGCAATTCCGGCGATGGTAAAATCGGGCAATGGCTCGATCATCAACATTTCGTCCGTCGATTCCAAGATGGGTGCTCCGCTGCGTGTACCCTACTGCGCCTCTAAAGGCGGAGTTGAATCGTTTTCCAAGGCAGCCGCGATGGAATGCTGCGAATTTGGCGAGCCAGTGCGGATAAATTCGGTGCATCCAGGGCCGGTGGCAACCAACATTTTTGCAACCGCTCTGCCCAAGGTTGATCCAGCAATGGTAGCCTTGCTCGGTGGCGGCGAAGGACTGGCAGCCTATTACTTGCGCAACACGCCGCAAACGCGCTTCGCTTTGCCAGCCGAAATTGCGCACAGCATTGTGTATTTGGCGTCTGATGAATCAGCATTCGTCACAGGAACTTCGATTGTCATTGACGGTGGCTTCAGCGCGGGCAAAATGCTTAATCAACGCATGCCTGAAGGCATGTGAATATAGGGTACGGGTAGGGGAATGAGGATGGCGCACAGGATGTGCAAACAGGCAGCGCTGTTGCTGGCGTTCACGGCATTGTCGGGGCCTTTGGCGGCAGCCAAACCATTAAAACAATCGGCGCCAACAAACCTTTATTGGGGTGATACGCATTTACACACGTCGCAATCATTTGACGTATTTTTGTTTAACACCCCTGCCTCTACCCCTGAAACCGCTTATCGTTTTGCGCGCGGAGAGAAGGTGGCGAGCCCGACTACAGGCGAAGATTGGCAACTTTCCAAGCCGCTGGATTTTCTCGTGGTTGCGGACCATGCCGAATTGGTCGGCAGCTTAGCCAAAGTCTACCACGGCGAAGAAGGTTATGCAGATACCGTGACCGGCACGGCTATACTGGCGCAGATTGGCGACACGGTTTCGGCCCAATTGCTCAAAGCCTATCATTATCTCGTCCGTATCGGTTCGGGTGAAAAGGGGCCGGATATGATCACGCCGCAGCAGGCGTATATGGATCTGCATGGCGGCACAAAGCGGCAGGCCGCTTGGTATGATTATATCGACACGGCCGAGCGATTTAATGATCCAGGAAAATTCACGACGTTGATCGGATGGGAATGGAGCTCGCAGCCTGGCGGCGGCAATCTTCACCGTGTCATCTTTACGCCCGACGGCGCGGACAAGGCCAAGCAATTTCTGCCGTTCAGCCAGTTGGAAAGTGACAAGCCCGAGAAGCTTTGGGCTTGGCTGGACGCCACCAACAAGCGCACAGGCACCGATTTTGTTGCCATCCCGCACAATTCGAATCTGAGCTGGGGCAAGATGTTTCAGGTTGAAGACAGCGAGGGCAATCCTATAACGGCTGACTATGCCGAACGGCGCATGCGCTGGGAACGTGTTGTTGAAACCACACAAATCAAAGGGGATTCAGAAACGCATCCTGCCTTGTCGCCGACCGATGAGTTCAGCGACTATGAACGTTATAGCTTTGTAATGATCCCCACTGGCCCGATCGCGAAGCCAGTAGAGGCTGACTATGTCCGCTCTGCGCTGAAACGTGGGCTAGAGATTGAGGCTAAGACCGGCGTAAACCCATATAAATTTGGTCTCATCGGGTCCACCGACGCGCACACCGGTATGTCATCTTATGAAGAGACAAAATTTGGCGGCAAGGGCCAGAAGGACTCACGGCCGGAGCTGCGTAAAAACCTCACCGGGTTGGGCTCAGCTAAGGGTTGGGATATGGGTGCTGCTGGCATTGTGGCGGTGTGGGCTCCGCGCAATGACCGGCGTTCAATCTATGACGCGTTCCAACGCAAGGAAGTGTATGCTTCGACTGGCCCGCGCATAGCCGTGCGGCTGTTCGCAGGATGGAATTTCAGCGCACGTGACTTGGATGCATCTCGCTTCCCAGCGTCCGGTTATGCGCGCGGCGTACCGATGGGCGGTGACCTTACAGGTGCAGGCAAAGCGCCAAGCTTCCTTGTCGAAGCATTGAAGGACCCTGACGGCGGCAATCTCGATCGTATTCAGATCGTCAAAGGCTGGGTTGATGCCAACGGAAGGGCTTATGAAAAAGTCTTTGACGTTGCCTGGTCGGCTGAACGCAAGCGCGGCAATGATGGCAAAGTGCCAGCGGTGCGCAATACAGTGGATCTGAAGACGGGTAAATACACCAATAGTGTCGGCGCGGTGCAGTTAAAAACCCTGTGGCGCGATCCGGAATACAAGGCGGGGCAAAAGGCATTTTACTATGCCCGCGTTTTACAAATTCCGACGCCGCGCTACTCGCTTTATGACGCGATCAAATTGGGTATTAATCCGCGTGACACGGGTAAGCCCCTGACCATTCAGGAACGGGCCTATACATCACCCATCTGGGTATCGGCAAAGTCATAGCAGTGAATGTTAAGTGAGAGACGACAATGAAGCGATCCATCAAGAGCCGTTGGCTGGCGGGTGCAGCCTTGCTCATTCTCTCAACCCCCGCTGTTGCGGACGAGGCCGATCGCAGGCAGGCGCTTTTCGGTGATGTCCATGTGCATACCGGACTGTCGTTCGATTCCTATATTTTCGGCATAAGGCGCACACCGGATGATGCCTATCGCTATGCGCTTGGGGAAAGCGTGCGCCATGCCAGCGGCTATGACATTCAGTTAAAGGGCGGCGCGCTCGATTTCTATGCGGTGACCGATCACAGCGAATATCTGGGCGTGTTGCCCGCCATGGATGATGCATCCAGCCCGATGTCGTTAATCGATTATGCCAAGGATATGTTCTCAAGTGCGCGCGACAAGATTGCGGCGGCGTTTGGCAGGGTGTTTCAGTCGATTACTGATGGCAAACCCATCCCTGAAATGGACAATCGCGAAGTTGTCCGTTCGGCATGGGCTGAATTGAACAGCGCTGCAGAACGCTTTTACAAACCCGGCAAATTCACCACCTTCACAGGTTATGAATATACCTCCCAGCCGGGATACGGAAATCTGCACCGCGTGGTGTTGTTCAAGGGCAGTCGCGTGCCGGAACAACCCTTTGGATCTCTTGATTCCGTCAATCCCGAAGATTTGTGGACATGGCTGGATGGTAACCGCGCGAAGGGAATTGATGGCATTGCTATTCCGCATAATAGCAATGTCTCTGATGGCCGCATGTTCCAGCTGACCGACTTTGCAGGCAAGCCCATAGACAGTGCCTATGCCGAGACGCGGATGCGCAATGAACCGATTGTCGAGATGAGCCAGGTCAAAGGCACGTCAGACACGCATCCCTTGCTATCCCCCAATGACGAATGGGCTGATTTCGAAACCTATGACACGTTGCTCGGCACAGACATCAAGGGCAAGACAGACGGCAGCTATATTCGTCAAGCGCTGCAGCGCGGGCTCGCGATTGAGGAGAAGACCGGGCGCAATCCCTATCAGTTTGGACTAATCGGATCGTCGGATACGCACAATGCCGGCGGGCCCGTGGAAGAGGATCATTATTTCGGCAAAACCGGCCTGAACGATGGAACTCCGGAGGGCCGCCGTGCCGTGAACTATGCTGGCGAGGAGAATCTCAAAGGATCGAACGCCACACCCTTTTATAAATGGAGCGCAGCAGGACTAGCTGGGGTTTGGGCAGAGCGGAATAACCGCGAAGATATTTTCGCAGCCTTCCGGCGCAAAGAAACCTTCGCAACGTCCGGCCCACGCATCAAGGTGCGGCTGTTTGCGGGCTATAACTATCCCGCAGCCATTTTCGCCCGCAAGGATTTTGCGAAGCTGGCATATGGACAAGGCGTCCCGATGGGCAGCAGTCTGGCTTTGGCAGGGCGCGGCGCACCAACTTTCCTCGCACAAGCCATCAAGGATGCGAACAGTGCCGGGTTGCAACGTTTGCAGATCGTCAAGGGCTGGAGCGAGAATGGGCAGTTGAAAGAGGCGGTCTATGACATAGCCTGCGCATCCGGCGTTCCCGATAGCAAGACCCACCGCTGCCCGGCGGTCGCTGCCAATGTAAATACCAAGACCTGCCGGATCAATCCCAAGCTTGGCGCACCCGAATTGAAGATAGCTTGGCGAGACCCGGAATTCGATGCGAAACGTCGCGCCTTTTATTATGTACGCGTACTGGAAAATCCAACATGTCGGTGGTCAACTTATGAAGCCAATTTACTGGGTAAGCCGGTACGCAAAGAATTACCTTTAACGATACAGGAGCGGGCATGGAGTTCGCCAATATGGGTGCGAGGATGAGCATGAAAAACTGGCTGATTGGAACCGTCGTCGTCATTTCGGTGGCGACCGCCGTTGCCGCGCAACACGCAGCGCCTGCAAAACCGGCCCGCGAATATTCACCTAACCTGGCAGCAGATTATCCTGATCGCGTTTACTTTGGGGATACTCATCTCCACACCAGCTACAGTGTGGACGCCGGCATGGTGGGTGACCGGCTGGGGCCAGATGAGGCGTACCGCTTTGCGCGTGGCGAGACCGTGACGGCCTCCTTTGGGCACAAGGCGAGGTTACGCCGTCCGCTCGATTTTCTCGTCATCGCCGATCACGCGGAATCGATGGGCCTTGCCCCCTTGGTGGTCAGCAGAGACCCATTGGCGATGAACGATCCGGGTGGCAGAAAGCTGATCGACTTGGTTACGGCCGGTGACGTGGCTGCAGCTTACGTGTTTCAAGCGCGCGAACGCAATGCCGGGCGCACGATCTTGCACAATGATGCGGTTCGCCGTCCCGTGTGGAACCGGATCACCGCCGCTGCTGATCGCTATAATAACCCCGGCAAATTCACTGCATTTATCGGCTATGAATATACCTCTGCCCCTAACCGCAACAATCTCCACCGTGTAGTCATGTTTCGCGACGGTGCCGAAAAGGCAGATAAGATACTCCCTTTATCCGCCATAGAATCATCAGATCCTGAAAAGCTTTGGGACTATCTGGAAAATTACGAAGCAACGACGGGTGGTCGAGCACTGGCCATTCCGCATAATGGAAACCTCTCCAATGGTCGGATGTTCGATGATGTCACTTTTTCAGGTGCACCGCTAACCGCCCATTATGCGCGCCGTCGCCAACGGTGGGAACCGCTGTACGAAGTCACCCAGATCAAAGGTGACGGTGAAACGCACCCCTTGCTTTCAACGCGCGACGAGTTTGCGGATTATTACCGATGGGATCGCGGCAATTTCGGCACCGAGCTGAAGACCTCCGATATGTTACCGCGCGAATATGCGCGGCAAGCGCTGCAGCGCGGCCTAGCCTATGAAGCGAAGCTGGGCGTCAACCCGTTTAAATTCGGGATGATCGGATCGTCTGACAGTCACACAAGCCTAGCTGGAACTGCCGAAGACAATTTCTACGGCAAAGTGTCGCCGATGGAGCCTGGCAGCGGCGATGCACGCTATGAGGAAGCGATCATCCAGCCGCTCGCCCAAATGGAAGGCACGCGCCAGTTCGGTTATGAATCACTGGCGTCCGGCCTTGTCGGCGTCTGGGCGCGCGCGAACACCCGCGAGGAGATTTTCGACGCAATGATGCGGCGCGAAGTCTTTGCCACCACCGGTTCGCGGATGCGGTTGCGGATGTTCGCCAGCTGGAATTTCACGGCTGCGGATAAGGCTGCGCCCGATTTCGCGCGCACCGCCTATACAAAGGGTGTCCCGATGGGGTCAAACCTGACGGGCGGCGGTGCGGCTCCCACATTTCTGGTCGAAGCTATGCGCGATCCCGATGGCGCAAACCTCGACCGCATACAGATCGTCAAAGGCTGGATCGACAGTGCCGGCAAAATGCAGGAGCGTGTCTTCGACGTGGCGTGGAGCGGCAACCGCAAGCCAGGCCGCGGAGGCAAGTTGCCTGCGATTGGTAACACGGTGAAGGGCGCGACCTACAGCAACAGCATCGGCGCCCCGGTTCTGTCAGCTTTTTGGCGTGACCCCAGCCACCGGGCGGGTGAGCGCGCTTTTTATTACGCGCGCGTGCTGGAAATCCCGACGCCGACATGGTTGGCCTATGACATGGCGCAAATCGGTCCTCGTGCCTTGCCAAAGAATGCGCGGTTCGTGCATCAAGAGCGCGGATACGGATCACCAATATGGATTGGGTCATAATGAAATATAAGAGTTTTTTCCATCACACAGCGTCTTTGCTGGTCTGCGGAATTGCCTTGGCCAGCTGCAGCCAGCCCCTTCCTGGCGAACGCCCTGACATGCAGGCTACCGCCCGTCTAGAGGACAAGGCGCCCCCATCATCGGACACGCGCGTCTTTTTTGGGGAGACTCACCTGCACACGGCAAACAGCTCTGACGCCATGCTGATGGGAACACGGCTGATGCCTGAAGATGCCCTGCGCTTTGGTAGTGGCGAAACAGTCGTATCCAATACAGGAATCAAGGCAAGGTTGGCGCGTCCGCTTGACTTCATGGTTGTCGCTGACCACGCCGAACAGATCGGTACCGGGCGCGAAATTCTGGCAGGAAATCCGCTGTTAACAGCGGACCCGACAATCAAGCGCTGGGCCACGATGATGAAAGGCACAGCAGAGGAAAGTCGCAGCGCCGCACGCGAACTCATCGGGGGTTTCTCCCAAGGCAAACTGCCGCCCATCCTCTATGATCGCGCCGTCACGGCGAAGCTCGTTGAGTCGGTCTGGTCGCAACATGTGGCGACAGTCGAGCGGTACAACCAGCCCGGAAAATTCACGGCCTTCATCGGGTATGAATTCACGTCATTGGTTAAGGGCAATAATCTGCATCGCATCGTGATGTTCCGTGATGGCGCGGCAAAATTTGGTAAGACCATGCCGTTCACCGCGCTTGATAGCAAAGACCCCGAAGACCTCTGGAAATGGTTCGCCAATTACGAGAAGACCACGGGCGGCCAAGTGTTGGGTATTCCGCACAACGGCAATCTCTCCAATGGAATGATGTTCGCACTGAATGATTTCAAGGGCGGTCCATTGACCTCGGACTATGCGCGGCGGCGGCAGTATTGGGAACCACTGACCGAAATCGTCCAAGCAAAGGGCGAAAGTGAATCGCACCCGTTCCTGTCCCCGAACGATGAGTTTGCCGACTTCGGCAAAGCGGGCTGGGATGTTGGCAATCTCGACCTGTCAGCACCCAAAACCAATGATATGTATGCCAGCGAATACGCCCGGGAAGCGCTTAAACGTGGCGTGATGCTGGAGGCCAAACTCGGCTTCAACCCGTTCAAATTTGGTATGATTGGCGCAGGTGACATCCACACCGGACTTTCAACGTCAGAAGAGAATAATCATCTCGGAGAGTCCTTTATTCTCGAACCTTCAGCCGACAGGGCGTTGCGCGCTGAGGTGCGTGGATCGGTCAAGCGCTTTGGCTGGCAGTCATTGGCTGCTGGGCTTGCCGCGGTTTGGGCGAAGGAAAATACACGTGAAGCTATCTTCGATGCCATGCGCCGTCGCGAAGTCTATGCAACCACAGGCACCCGGCTTCAGGTGCGCCTTTTCGGCGGTTGGGATTTTTCCAAACGCGATTTGACCGGGAACTGGGTACAGAAAGGCTATGCGCGCGGTGTCCCAATGGGCGGCGATCTGCGACCTGCGACGTCGAAAGCGCCGAATTTCATCATCTCGGCATTGAAGGATGCCGCAGGCGCAAATCTTGACCGCATACAGATCGTGAAGGGCTGGGTCGATGCGTCGGGCCAAACCCATGAACGCATTTTTAACGTCGTCTGGAGCAGCCCTGAAACGCGCAAAATCGGCAAAAATGGCCGCCTCGCTTCAGTCGGCGATACCGTGGACCTAAAGACGGCGACTTACAGCAACAGCATCGGTGCCGTCGAGTTGCGCACGGTTTGGCGTGATCCTGAATTTAAGCCCAGTGTCCGCGCATTTTATTATGCCCGCGTGCTCGAAATTCCGACGCCCCGCTGGCCCGCATATGATGCGGCGCGGTATAAATATGTTCTGCCAGATGGTGTTGTGGCAAAGTCGCAGGAGCGCGCCTACACATCCCCCATCTGGTATTCGCCAAAGGTAGCAATATGAGCATGAATGAGCGGCTTCGCGCCGCATTTAAGCAGCCGTTGGTTCATTTCTTGTTGGCAGGCCTTGCACTCTTTCTGTTTTTTGCGTGGCGCGGCGATGCTGTTGATCCCGAAAGCCGGACGATTACCATTACCGAGGAACAGGTGGAGCGACTGGCGGCAAGCTGGGCGCAGAGTTGGCAGCGTCCGCCGTCGCAGACCGAGCTAGACGGGCTAATCCGGGATTTCGTGAAGGAAGAAATTTATTACCGTGAGGGGCTCCGGCTAGGTCTGGAACAAGATGATCCCATCATCCGCCGCCGCATAAGATCAAAAATGGAATTTCTTGCAACTTCAGAACTTGAGAACGAAGTACCTAGTGATGCGACCTTGCAGGCGCTCCTCGACAAAAGTCCGCAAACTTATGCCCAGGACGCACGATACAGCTTTGACCAGATTTATCTGGGCACGCAGGATGAAGCCGCCGCGCGCAGTCGTGCCAAGCAGATATTGCAGAGCCTAAAAAACGGCGCAGACTGGCAAAATCTGGGGGATCCAATCTCGCTGCCGCGTAGCCCTGACAATGTCGATAGCACGCGGATTGCTTCGGACTTTGGTGATGACTTCGCCGCTGCCTTGGCGGGCTTGAAGGCTGGTGCTTGGTCTGGCCCCGTCGCATCGGGCTTCGGGCTGCATCTTGTCCGTATCCGGACAGTGCAAATGAGCTCCAAGCCCAAGCTTGCCGATGTACGGCAGAAGCTGGAAAATGACTGGCGCGCACAAACGGTAAAGGACCGGGAAGCCAAGGCCTATCAGACGCTGCTCGACGGTTATACGATCAAGATTGCCATACCGTGATCCGCTGGGTTTGGTTTGCACTGGCAACGCTTTTCCTGATCGCGCAACCCGCGCGTGCAGATGAATTGCGCCCCGGCTATCTGGAGTTCACGCAAAAGACCGACGTAGACTGGACGCTCATCTGGAAGGCTCCGATGCGCGGCGGGGTGACCCCTGCAACGCAGCCCGTCCTGCCCAAGGGCTGCACCGCCAAGGGCGATTCGCAACGCGAATTGGGCGAGATGGCGGTGATCTCCACCTTTGCGGTCTCTTGCAAAGGGGCGGTGGCTGGGCATGCGATTGGACTGTCCAACTTCTCCGCCGCGCAAACCGATGTCCTGGTACGCGTTGCGCCGCTGGGCCGCCCGGTGCAAGCTTTGCGGCTAACCGCCGCCGAACCTGCCGTCGAAATCGCAGCAAAGCCCGATGCATGGCAGGTCGCGCGCACCTATTTCGTGATCGGCGTGGAGCACATCGTTTTTGGCTATGACCATTTGCTGTTCGTGGTCTCGCTCGTGCTGCTGCTGACTGGGTTTCGCACGATAGCGATGGCGGTGACCGCTTTCACCATTGCCCATTCTATCACCCTCATCGGCACGACACTCGGCTTTTTGGGCCTGCCGCAGCGTCCGGTAGAAGCGATTATCGCGCTCTCCATCGTGTTTCTCGCTGTGGAGATTGTGAAGAAAAAAGAGGGCGAGCCAAGGCTCTCGGAGCGTTTGCCGTGGGTGGTCGCTTTCCTGTTTGGCCTGCTGCACGGTTTTGGATTTGCAGGTGCACTCAAGGAAATCGGTTTGCCGGAAAGCGATGTGCCGACAGCGCTGCTTACCTTCAATCTGGGCGTCGAGGCTGGGCAATTGATGATTGTCGCGGCAACCCTTGGGTTGCTCTGGGCGGTGCGCAGGCTTCAGCCCAATTGGGCGCGGCCTGCGATCCGCGTCTCAAGCTACGCCATCGGTGCCATCGCTTCGATGTGGTTGCTGGAACGGGTACTGCTATGATCGAAGCGCTGACCGGCATTTCGCTTAGCGAATTGCTTGCGATCTGGGCGATCATTTTTGTTGCCGGCTTTGTCCGCGGATTGACCGGTATCGGCCTTGCCGTTGTGCTTGTTCCGCTGGTCAATCTTGTTTTGCCTCCGGAACGCACAGTGTTGCTGGCAATATTGATCGGATGCCTCGCTGGCCTGATGGGATATCGTGCGGCGTGGCGCAATGTGGACAAGCCATTGATCGTGACAATGACCGTGGCGACCATCGCGGCAACGCCGCTTGGACTATATTTGCTGTTTCAGTCCCCTGAAGAAGTGTCGCGGATCGCCATCGCAATTATTGCGATGCTTGCCTTTTTCGTGATCATATTGCCACGTTCGCCACTGCCGCCTGCGGGCAAGCTGCCCGCGATTCTTACAGGTTTTCTTACGGGGCTTCTGGGTGCATTCGCAGCGATTCCAGGGCCTCCGGTGATCCACTATTTTGTGCGCAGCGGCGTTCCTGCCGCCAAGGCGCGTGACGCATTGATCGTGATTTTCCTTTGGGCACCTCTCGCCGTTGCTTTCATTGCTTTGGCCGCTGGTAAACTAGATTGGCAACTCGGCGCACTAGCGCTCGCCTGTTTCGCACCCCTCGCAATCGGGAATGCGATTGGCGCGCGGTTTTTTGGCAGAGTTCCCGAACAATACTGGCGGTTCATGATTGTCACCTTGATTGCGGTCGCGGCCGCCGGTGCTGTTTTTCGCGTGTTTTAGACACCTCAGTTCATCCGCTTTTCTCCGAGCGATGGCAGCCACGCTCCGTTTCGTCCGCTTTGTCTTTTCGAGAGAAACCAGCATGCCGGAGTTGAGGGCCGTCCCAGCTAGCCGCAAGCCGACAGTCCAGACTATTAGTCAAATCAGTAATAGCCAACCGATGCAATGTCTGCTTTTGAGCGAGCCAGGCGGCGGTTATAATGGCAGCAATTGGGCGCAAAGCAGACATCCGTTTCAATGCCTAAACTAAGCTTCGCCTCGGGATGAGGCTTTGTTCTGCCAGCTTAGTCGCAACGACGATCCGAAGCACTCAAGTAATATAAATTTCTGCTTATCAAGCGCACAATCCATTCGACTTCTGCGCGCAGTCGAGCATTGCAGTTCATGTTCAAGCGCCCGGACATAAGGCGGCGGCAGACCCGGCTGTGTATTCAGCTGGGCTTTGGGTGGTGGGGCAGCATGATGCTGCATCGATTAAGGAGAACCACCCATGACAAACAGTCTCAGCTTGGAACTGGCTAGCCTCGCCGCAATGAAGCCTGCCGAACTGCGTTCTAGATGGCGCGAGGTTTATCGCAACGTCGCCCCCAATATTTCTCCTGACCTTCTCCGGCGCGGTATTGCCTATCGGCTGCAAGAAAAGGCGCTGGGGAAACTGCCTTCCCACATCGAGCGGGAGCTCGACAGGTTGAATGCGAAGGGCGGAACAAGCGCGCCCACACCTTCACGTCGCGGCCCCATATTGCCTGGAACCCGGTTCGTTCGGGAGTGGAACGGCAAGACTATCGCAGTAACCGCAACTGATGGCGGATTTGAGTGGGATAACGATACCTACCGCTCGCTCTCGGAAATCGCCCGCAAGGTTACAGGAGCACATTGGTCGGGCCCCAGATTCTTCGGCCTGACCGCAAAGGCAGCTTGAGATGGATCGAACAAAGAAAATAGTGCGCTGCGCTATCTACACGCGCAAATCGACCGAAGATGGTCTGGAGCAAGAGTATAACAGCCTAGATGCGCAATATGACGCTACGCATTAAGCCAACGGCATGAAGGCTGGACAGTCACTAAAGACCGCTATGATGATGGCGGGTTCTCAGGCGGCAATCTGGAACGTCCTGGTCTCAAGCGGTTGTTGGCGGATATCGAAGCAGGCAAGGTCGATATCATTCTGCTCTACAAAATTGACCGACTTACCCGCTCGCTGTCCGACTTTGCGAGGATTGTAGAAATCCTCGACCGCAAGGGCGCTAGTTTCGTATCTATCACCCAGTCGTTCAATACCACGACCAGCATGGGTAGGCTGACTCTGAATATGCTGCTGTCTTTTGCCCAGTTCGAACGTGAGGTGACCGGCGAGCGGATCCGCGACAAAATATATGCCTCGAAGCGTAAAGGTATCTGGATGGGTGGCCCGGTTCCGTTGGGATACGACGTCATCGACCGCAAGCTAGTGGCCAATGAAGCTGAGGCCGAACAAGTCAGGCGCATCATGCAACTTTACCTCAAAGTAGGTTCAGTTCCTGAGCTGGTCGAGGTGTTGGCCAAAAACGGCAGCCTTACCAAGGCCCAGCAGCGCAAAGATGGCGGGACGAGAGGCGGATGCAACTTCAAGCGCGGTAATCTCTATCACCTTCTGTCCAACCGCATCTATCGCGGCATGACCGTGCATAAGGGTGAAGCCTTCGAAGGCGAGCATGAAGCCATCGTTGCTGAAGAGCTGTGGGACCAAGTTCAAGCCAAGCTGGCAAAGCAAGGGCAGGGCGGTAGCTCGCGCAAGGTCAGCGCCAGAACAGGTATGCTGGCAGGCCTGATTTACAATGCGGAAGGAACTGCAATGGTTCTGACCCATACGCAAAAGGGTAATCGAAGGTTCCATTATTACGCTAATCGGTACGAGAATATCGGAGACTCTAAGGCTTCGCGCGTCAGCGCTCGGGATATTGAAGACATCATCGTTGGCCAACTCTCGCAAACATTAAAGTCAAGCAGTCAGGTGCAGAGCGTTTTGCTCGACGGTACGTACAAAGCCGACCAACTTCACAACGCAATATCGCGATGTCGCCAGCTGGCAGATGAACTCACCGCCGCCAAATATATCCGGAAGCAGGCCATCATTCGAACCGTGCTCGACCGTGTCGAACTGCATGAAGACCGAGTGGTGATCAAAATCGACAACAGGAGTTTACTCAATGCCATTGGGGCGGAGGGGTCGATACAACCATCAAGTAGCGACCTAATTATCGAGCGCGAGGCGATTAGGCTGCGTCGCGGGAAGGCGCTCAGGCTTATCATACCCGCCGCCTCGGCAGGCGACGGTATGTCTTTGCGCGATTACAAGCTCGTTGCGCTCATCGCCGAATCTAGAGCAATCATCGCTCAAATTACCACAAATCCCGATAAATCAGTTCCCACCCTTGCAGCCGAACAGGGCCGTTGCCGTGTTCGAATGATGAAGGTTGCAAAGCTTGTCTGTCTTGACCCCTATATTGTCACTGCAATTGTGGAAGGGCGACAGCCACTAAAGCTAACTCCAGGCAAGCTTCTTGCCACCGATCTACCGCTGGCATGGGCGGATCAGAGGCAGCTCCTCGGGTTCGGCTAATACCTGCGACATATTAGAAGAAGTCTGTTTTTTGGGCCCGTGAGACGGGCCCTATTTTTGGGCCAAACGGATTCACAACAGAGACAAGTTTGGCTTCTGCTCGAATTTAGGAGCCGCCAAGGCCCGCAGAACTCCCCCGTTCATAGCACCCGACGACAGAAGTCTCTGGAAAGGTGTAATTTTGTGGACTGCGTGGCGCGCCCTACAGGAGTCGAACCTGTGGCCTCAAGATTAGAAGTCTCGCGCTCTATCCAGCTGAGCTAAGGGCGCGCGCTGAGAGGCGCAATAACGGCTTTGCCTGCGAA
>JACCDH010295419.1_pt1 | contig 35528 bp, 42 predicted proteins | sample 7442481 | NCBI WGS metagenome assembly JACCDH01 (sample SAMN15323433, study PRJNA562643) | freshwater metagenome | isolation source: river surface water | place: USA:Blue River Watershed | collected 2017-08-15
ATAAAGTATTAAACCTCAAGGGCAGATAGGAATAATCCTAATAACCCGCAAAAAAAAGTATATTATGAAACGTACATTCCAACCTCATAAACGTCGTCGTAAATCAGTTCATGGTTTTCGTAAGCGTATGGAATCAGCTAATGGTCGCAAAGTATTAGCAAGTCGCCGTAAGAAAGGACGTAAGAAACTAACTGTATCTAGCGAGAAAGGATTAAAATAATTTAATCCCAATTCGTAGAAACTTATAATTTTAAAGTCCACTCGTTCTCGGGTGGACTTTTTTAATGTCTTAATTACTTTATTTGCCAAAGATTTTTACATATCAAAAAAAGGATAAACTAAAAAGCAGGAAACAAACGCAAAATTTGTTTTCCTTTGGTAGGTCATTGACCAATGCGCCGCTAAGATTAATTTATACTTTAGAAAAAATTGAAACCGAAGACACAGTAGCCACTTCTGATTTAATTTTGCAAACTGGGGTAGGGGCACCTAGTAAACAATTTAAAAAAGCTGTACAGCGTAATCGTGTTAAAAGATTACTAAGAGAAGCATACCGACTTGAGCGTCCAACATTTAAAGCACAGCTACCTTTAAAAGGAATGCGATTGAATCTTTTTATATTGTATATGGATGTCAACGTACTGACACAAGTAGAAATCAATCACAAAATGAAGGAGCTTTTGAATCAATTGGTAAAACGAATTTATGGACAAGCTTAAAAAATTGACGGCCCTTCCATTCATGCTAATGATAAGATTTTATCAATATGTTTTATCGCCTTATTTAGGTGGAAGCAAATGTCGTTTTACACCTACTTGTTCTCAGTATACAGCCGAAGCTATTCAAAAATATGGCCCTTTGAAAGGGATTGTATTGGGCACTAAAAGACTCAGCAAATGTAGGCCTGGTGGGGGTCATGGATATGACCCAGTCCCCTAACAATTTATTTATAATAATAAAAAAACCGCCCTATTGAGGACGGTCTTTTAAATGATCTATCTTATTAAATGATGATTCAATATCATCATTCGCTTTACATCTTATTTATTTAACTGCTTCAAAACGATCTGCAATCACAGACCAATTCACTACATTCCAAAAAGCAGCTAAGTAGTCTGCTCTTCTGTTTTGGTATTTCAAATAATATGCATGTTCCCAAACATCTGCACCTAAAATGGGTGTCCCCTTTACTTCTGCTACATCCATTAATGGATTATCTTGATTCGGAGTAGAAGTTATTTCTAATTTTCCGTCCTTTACAATCAACCAAGCCCAACCACTTCCAAATCTTGTCATACCTGCATTTGCAAATTTTTCTTTGAATGCATCAAAACTTCCAAAACTTGCATCTATTGCTTTTGCAAGGTCTCCAGTTGGAGTCCCTCCTGCATTAGGCGCTAAACTATTCCAGAAAAAAGTATGGTTCCAGTGACCACCACCGTTATTTCTAACTGCAGGGCTAATGCTACCCGCATTTGCAACCAGTTCTTCGATAGTTTTATTTTCATTAGGTGTGCCAGCAACTGCTTTATTTAAATTGTCTACATAAGCTTGATGGTGCTTCCAATGGTGAATTTGCATGGTCAATGTATCAAAATGAGGTTCTAGGGCTTCGTGTGCATAAGGTAATGCAGGTAATGTAAATGACATATCGTTTTATTTTATTGTTTGTAATTGATTGCCAAAATTACAATGCTTTCAGCGATTCTTATTGTTAAAACAAAGAATTTCCTTAAATAGATAAAATAGGAATATAAGTTTAGCGCTTGGCTTTAAAGAAAGCTTGCATCAAGGCAGCACATTCTTCTTGTAAGATACCACCTGTAAGCGTGGTAGAAGGATGAAAGGGGTTCTTTTCGGTGACTCTACGGTAGCTGTTTTTTTCGTCATATGCACCAAATACAATATGTCCAATCTTATTCCAATACAATGCGCCAGCGCACATTAAACAAGGTTCAAGTGTAACATACAATGTGGCTTCAGGAAGGTATTTAGATTGTAAATTTTCACATGCACTTGACAGTGCCAAGATTTCGGCATGTGCCGTTACGTCTTTTAAAAGTTGTACTTGATTGTATCCTTTAGCTATGATTTGCTCGTTCATCACAATCACAGCTCCCACAGGAACTTCATCTTCGTCAAAGGCCCTCTTTGCTTGTAAGAGGGCCTGACGCATATAATGTGTATGATTCATTTCCAAAACTATAATTTTTGGATACGAATATTTCTGTACCAAACTTGATCACCATGGTCCTGAAGACTAATATGTCCAGAGAAGATTCTACCAAAATCTGGAGATTCTCCTTTTGCAAATTTACTTCTTCTGATTAATTCTTTCCAACCGTCATCTCCTAAATGCGTGCTTACAGTTGTCACACCATTTAAGATCATATCTAGTTTTCCTTTATTCACAATGATCTCTACTTTATTCCATTCTTCAGCAGCATTTACGGCACCTTCCTTGCCAACAATTAAATCATATAAGTTACCTGCTCTGTGGCTGATGATTTTGCCATCCGGATGACCTTCATTGTCTAAAACTTGCATCTCTGGTCCAGTATGCCAGGTGTATTTGTATTTTGTTGGATCATCTTGTACAAAAAAGATGATACCACTATTGCCGTTCTTAGAAATTTTCCATTCTAGTTGCAAATGAAAATTGGTAAAACTTTCATTGGTAACAATGTCGCCACCTCCCACAATTTTACCATCCACTTTATTGCTTGGGTCAAACATTAAAGTGCCATCTACAACTTTCCATGCTTCGCCAGCAGTGGCTTTTCCATAGGTATGCCAACCATTGGTAGTTTTTCCATCAAATAAAGAAATCCATTTGTTTTGTGACAGTAGATTGTTAGAGCAAAATACCGCAACAGTCATTAGTGATAAAGCAAGCAATTGTTTTTTCATAAAATGATTTTATAGATTATTTCTTAAGCAATAAGATGTATTTCACCATTGCTTCTGCATCTTCTTGACTTAATTGAGGATGCGCTGTCATTGGAATTGCGCCCCAGTTACCGCTTCCTCCTTTGATGATTTTTTCTGCTAACATTTTTACATTGTCATTTGTATTTTCATATTTAGCAGCAACCTCTTGGTAAGCTGGTCCAATATTTTTTTCGCCTACTTTATGACAAGTTAAACAGTCGCTTCCCGCAACCAAGGCTAAGCCTTTTGAATAATCTGGGTTGTCAGATGGTTTAGGTGTTTCTGATGCAGCAGTTGAAGTTGACGCTTCTTTTTTTGTTTCTCCGCCGCCACATGCCACCAATAAAAAGGCTGTAGATAGTGTACATAAAATTTTACGCATAGTGTATTGTTTGATTGTGATGATTGAATTGATAATTAGATTCCTAATATTTTTTTGTTAAAAGCTTCATCTGATCCAGTACTAGCAAAATCATCAAATGCTTTTTCGGTTACTTGGATGATATGGTTTTGAATAAATACAGCACCTTCTGCTGCACCAACTTCTGGATGCTTTAAGCAACATTCCCATTCCATCACTGCCCATCCTTTATAATTGTATGCGGCAAGTTTGCTAAAGATACTTTTAAAATCTACTTGACCATCGCCAAGTGATCTAAATCTTCCAGCACGATCAACCCAATTTTGATAACCGCCATATACTCCTTGTTTTGCACTAGGGTTAAACTCAGCATCTTTTACATGGAACATTTTAATGCGATCGTGGTAAGCATCAATATAGCCTTTATAATCCATGCATTGTAAGACTAGATGGGAAGGATCGAATAATAAACAAGCGCGAGGATGTTGCCCCACTTTATCCAAGAACATTTCATAAGAAACGCCATCATGTAAATCTTCGCCAGGATGAATTTCATAACATAAGTCTACGCCAACTGCATCAAACGCATTTAAAATAGGCAACCATCTTTTACCTAATTCAGTGAATCCTGTTTCAACTAATCCGGCTGGTCTTTGAGGCCAAGGGTACACAGTATGCCATAACAAAGCACCACTAAATGTAGCATGAGCATTTAGGCCTAAGTTTTGGGAAGCTTTTGCAGCAAATTTTAATTGTTGAATTGCCCATTCGGTTCTAGCTTTTGGGTTACCTCTTAGTTCAGCAGGTGCAAATCCATCGAATTGTGCATCGTATGCCGGATGTACGGCAACCAATTGTCCTTGCAGATGGGTAGATAATTCTGTAATTTCCAATCCGGCTGATTGAACAATGCCTTTAATTTCATCTGCATAAGTTTTGCTCTCAGCTGCTTTTTTTAAGTCAATACATCTTGGATCCCAGCTAGGAATTTGAACACCTTTGAAACCTAGTCCAGCTGCCCATTTGCAGATATTTTCTAATGTATTAAATGGAGCAGTATCGCCTAAAAACTGAGCTAAAAATATGCCAGGTCCTTTTACTGTTGTCATATCGTTTCTTTTATTGCAATGATGAAATTAGATGGTATGTGGTGTCCATTTTTTATCTGAACCTGCAGACAATACAACATTATCAATAAATGCCATACCACGAATGCCATCTTCAACGCCTGGGAAATCCAAAATTTCTGGACTAGGTGTTGTGCCATTCAATTTTGCAGTTAACGTCAATGCAAAATTTCTGTAGATATTTGCAAATGCCTCTAAATAACCCTCTGGATGCCCTCCTGGAGTGCGACAGTTATGTGTAGCAAAATTTGAAAGATGTGCTCCGTAATTGGCACCGGCTCTTAAAATTTGAGTAGGTTGATCTAGCCATTTCACAATCAAAGAATTGGGTTCATGTTGGAACCATTCCAAACCGCCAAGTGCTCCGTATATTCTTATTTTTAAAGCATTTTCTTCTCCTGCAGCCACTTGAGATGCCATCAAAACGCCTTTGGCACCATTGTCAAATTTTAGCATCACAGCACCATCGTCATCCATCACGCGACCTTCCACCAAAGTGTTTAATTCAGCACAGATATCGGTGATTTTAGCACCTGTAATGTATTCGGCTAAATGGGCAGCATGTGTTCCGATATCACCCATCACAGAACTTTTGCCCGATTTTTTTGGATCGGTTCTCCAAGCAGCTTGCGCATTGCCTTCTCTTTCGGAAAGTCTGCTCAACCAACCTTGTGGATATTCAACCCATACCTTACGAATCTTACCTAATTTACCTTCACGTACCATGGCTCTGGCCTGCTTGACCATGGGATAGCCTGAATAAGTATGGGTTAAACAAAGTGTTAATCCGGTCTCTTTCAATTTTTGTTGCAATAATTTCGCTTCCTCCAAAGAAAATGTAATGGGCTTTTCAATCACCACATTGAATCCATGCTCTAACGCCATCATAGCGGGTGCAAAGTGGGCGAAATTAGGTGTAACAATTGTGATAAAATCAATGCGCTCGTCTGCTGGCATTTGAGCTTCCTTCGTAATCATCTCTTCGAAGGTTAAATAAGTTCTTTCTTTTGGAAGAAATAATTCGGCTCCAGATGCAACTGCGATTTCTGGGTTAATACTTAATGCACCACATTTTAATTCAATGAGGCCATCCATATTGGCAGCAAGTCGGTGAATGGCACCAATGAATGCGTCTTTACCGCCACCTACCATACCCATGCGTAGTTTTCTATTCATTTTATAGGGAGTTTTTTAGCTTATTAATTCATGAGAATGTGTCAAAATAACACGTTCTATCTATTGTAAAAGCAATTTCCTCATTATTTCTTAAAAAACCCCCTTTTTTTGGGAAAAATATTTGAAAAGATTGCAAAAATAAATTTACATTTATAACCTCATCTTAATGCTTGCTTGCTATGTCCAATGCACTTAATAGACGAAAATTACTGAAACAAGTTTTGTCCGGTTCTGCTGCGATCGCTACAGGCTTGGTTTTGCCTCAGCATGCAAATGCACAAATTGAAAAAATAGCAACTGATATTAAGGATCATAATAAGTTAAAAGGCAATATTCATCATAGTGTATGTAGATGGTGTTATAGTGATTTGAGTTTAGATGATTTATGTAAAGAAGTGCTAAGCATTGGATTTAATGCAATTGATTTATTAAAACCAAATGAGTGGGACACTGTGAAAAAATATGGTATAGAATGCTCAATGTGTTACACAGCTGGTGAAACTAGTTTAACAAAAGGCTGGAACAATCCAGCAAACCATGCTTGGTTGATTAAAGATTATTTGGAAGCCATTCCATTGGTGGCAGCAGCAGGCTACAAAAATTTAATTTGTTTTGCCGGCAATCGAAATGGAATGGATGATGCAACAGGATTGAAAAATTGTGTTGAAGGACTCAAACAAATCATGCCCTTAGCAGAGGAGAAAGGGGTGACCATACAAATTGAACTATTTAATTCTAAAATAGACCACAAGGATTATATGGGTGACAAGTCTGCATGGGGTATTGAACTTTGTAAACAATTAGGATCTCCTAATTTTAAGATCTTATTTGATATTTACCATATGCAAATTGACGAAGGGGATATCATTCGCTCTATTCAAGATTATCATTTTTACTTTGGACATTATCATACTGCGGGTGTGCCAGGAAGACATGAATTAGACGACCGCCAAGAATTAAATTATCCAGCAATTATGCGTGCGATCAAAGCGACTGGATACAATGGATATGTAGCGCATGAATTCATAGCTACTAATCCTGATAAAATTAGTTCACTGAAGCAAGCAGTCACTGTTTGCGATATTTAAATTTTGCTTAACAAACCAATCATAACAACTCATAAAAATTTTTACAATGGCCGAACAACAGTATGACGCAATCGTAGTAGGTTCTGGAATTAGTGGCGGATGGGCTGCTAAAGAACTGACAGAAAAAGGACTTAAAGTGTTGATGTTAGAGCGTGGAAGAAACATTGAACACATCAAAGACTATGTAAATGCAGATAAAGAAGCATGGGACTATCCGCATAGAGGAGGTAGAACGCAACAAATGATTGAAGACTATCCTGTTTTAAAGCGTGATTATCCATTGAATGAAACCAATTTGGATTATTGGTGTTCGGATAAAGACCATCCTTACACAGAGACTAAAAGATTTGACTGGTTTAGAGGATACCATGTTGGAGGTCGTTCTTTGATGTGGGGACGTCAGTCCTATCGTTGGGCGGATATGGATTTTGAAGCGAATGCAAAAGATGGGGTAGGTGTGGACTGGCCAGTACGTTACAAGGATATCGCTCCATGGTATGATTATGTAGAGAAATTTGCTGGAATTAGTGGTAACAGAGATGGAATTGATATTTTACCTGATGGTCAGTTTTTACCTCCAATGGATTTAACATGTGTGGAGAAGGATGTGGCTGCAAGAATTAAAGAAATATACAAAGGCAATCGTCATTTAATCATTGGACGTGTTGCAAATATTACGGTGCCACATGAAGGTCGTCCAGGCTGTCAGTTTAGAAACAAATGCTGGCTGGGTTGTCCTTTCGGTGGGTATTTCAGCACACAGTCTTCTACTTTGCCCGCTGCGATGGCAACAGGAAATTTAACAGTTCGACCTTGGAGTATCGTGACTAAAGTATTGTATGACAAAGATAAAAAGCGCGCTACAGGAGTAGAAGTATTGGATGCAGAAACAAATAAAACGATTGAATACAAATCGAAAATTGTTTTCTTGAACGCCTCAACATTAAATAGTACTTGGATCTTGATGAATTCAGCTACAGATGTTTGGGAAGGTGGATTAGGAAGTAGTAGTGATGCTTTAGGTAAGTATTTAATGGATCACCATTTGGGGAACCGTGCTGGTGGTACAATCGAAGGATATGAAGATAAATATACCTTTGGACGTCGTGCAAATGGATTTTATATTCCAAGGTTCAGAAACTTAAATGGAGAAAAGCGTGATTATATCAGAGGATTCGGTTACCAAGGTAGTGCGAATAGATCTGGATGGGGTCATGATGTTGCTGAAGTCAGCATTGGTGCTAAATTTAAAGACGCATTGACTGAGCCAGGTGGTTGGTCAATTGGTATGATGGGCTTTGGTGAAATGCTACCAGATGCAACTAATAAAGTGACTTTAGATAAAAATAAGAAAGATAAGTGGGGATTGAATGTCTTGAATATTGATTGTGAGTTGAAGGACAATGAAATTAAAATGCGTAAAGACATTTTAGAAGATGCAAAAGAAATGTTAGAAAGAGCGGGTGCTAAAAATGTTCAAGGATTTGAAGGAGATGGTACACCTGGTAGAGGTATTCATGAAATGGGTACAGCGCGAATGGGTAGAGATCCTAAAACTTCTGTATTGAATGGCTTTAACCAAGTTTGGGATGCGCCTAATGTGTTTGTAACCGATGGTGCTTTCATGACCAGTGCGAACTGCGTGAATCCATCCTTAACTTATATGGCATTCACTGCTAGAGCTGCTGATTACGCTGTATCTGAATTGAAAAAAGGAAACTTATAATTTAATTTTTTAAAAAATATTTTATGATAAACAGAAGAGAAGCCCTTTCGAGAGTTGCCATCATTATGGGTGGTACAGTGTTAGGTGCAGAAGCTTTTTTAACTGGTTGTAAAACCAATACTAAAGGAGTTAGTTTCTCCAAAGAAGATATTGATTTTCTAAACGAAGTGGGTGAAACTATTTTGCCAGCGACTAGTACTCCTGGTGCAAAGGCTGCAAATGTTGGTGCTTTCATGCAAACTATGGTGAGTGATTGTTATGAAGCAAAGGATCAAGAAATATTTATCAAAGGCATGGAGGAATTAAACCTTGCTTCAAAAAAGCATCATGGTAAAATTTTCATGGAATCTACTCCAGAAGAGCGTACTGCATTTTTAACTGAGCTAGATAAAGAAGCAAAAGCATATCAAAAGAATAAAAAACCTGAAGATCCAACCCATTACTTTACTATGATGAAGCAGTTGACTTTATCTGGCTTGTTCACCTCAAAAATTGGTGCAACTGAAGTATTAAGGTATGTAGCTGTTCCTGGTAAATATGAAGGATGCGTTCCTTATACCAAGGGGGAAAAAGCTTGGGCTACTTCATAGTGTTTATATGATTTACAATGAGCCTCCAGCCGGAGGCTCATTTTTTTAATTTCAATTTATAAAGTTTGCAATTTTATTTTTATGTCAAATTCAAGAAGAAGTTTTTTACGCGGTGCCGCTTTGACCAGTGTTGCATTGTCGATGCCATTTAAAAATGAGTTAATGGCGATGGCTGCTAAAAATCCCCAGTTTGGTATTCAATTGTGGTCTGTGAAACAAGCATTGGAAAAAAATCCAGTTGCTGTATTAAAGCAAATTGCTGCCAACGGGTATACAAAAATTGAAAGTTTTGAAGGCGCTAAAGGGATGTTTTGGGGTATGAAAAATACGGAGTTTAAAAAAGTGATGGATGATTTAGGAATGAATATGGTCTCCTCCCATTGTAATGATACAGGTAATCTTACCACTTTTGAAATGAAAGCAGCTGCGGCAGGAGAAATTGGTTTGAAGTATTTAATATGTGCGTTTAAAGGACCACAAAAATCACTTGATAATTTTAAGCAATTTTCTGACGAGTTCAATGCTTGTGGCGAAATTGCAAAAAAATATGGACTTCGTTTTGCTTACCATAATCATGATTATTCTTTTAAAGCGATGGATGGAATTATCCCTCAGGATTTAATGATGAAAAATACAGATCCTGCCATTGTCGATTTTGAAATGGACATGTACTGGACAGCAGCTGCAGGAGTCGATCCTGTTGCATATATGGATAAGTTTCCTAATCGTTTTAAATTAGTACATGTGAAAGATATGACGAAGACAGCTACTGGGCATGAGTCTTGTGTGATTGGCAAAGGCTCCATTGACTATAAAAATTTATTACCAAAAGTAGCTAAGCGTGGCGTAGCGCATATGATTGTAGAACAAGAGGCTTATACTGGAACCAATGAATTAGATGCAGCAAGAGACAATGCTGTAAACATGAAAAAATTTAGTTGGTAGTTTGCACTTCATTGAATTAAAAAGGGACACAATTGTGTCCCTTTTTTGATGCGCTCATGTTTAGAGTTCGCTCCTATTTTCTCTGCTATAAAAGTATCCCCTTTTTTTGAATATCAAAAAGTGCGTTATACAATGCATCCAAGTCTTCTTTGGTATTGAATGCATTGATGGAGTACCTTATATATACATCGTTGCCTTGTCGCATGATGGGGACTTCTATTTTATATTCAAGAAATAAAGTACGCTGCAATTTCTCTGGGTCTGGTGTGTGTATTGGAATACTAATCATTTGTCCAATCCACTCACTATTCAATGGACTAATTGGAAGGCTTTTTAATAAGGCGTAAAATCTTGGTGCATTTTCTAAAACCATTTGATGACATTTTAGTCCTACTGCAGACCAGTTATGTTGTTCCATGAATTCAATACATGCTGCGACAGTTAAAAATGCCGAGAAATCTCTTGTACCAATCATTTGGTGGTAGTCTAAGAAATGGGAGTGGGAAGGTTTTGCTGCTTTGTATCCCCAACTTACAATCATTGGATCACAAATGGGTTGTACTGCTTTTGAAGCATATAAGAAGGAACAGCCTTTAGGTGCCATCATCCATTTGTGACAAGCACCAGTGTAAAAGTCTGCTTGAATTTTACTTAAGTCCAAAGGGATATGTGCCGGTGCATGGGCGCCGTCTACAATTGTGATCAATCCTTTTTCTTTTGCGATGGCGCAAATTTCGGCTGCAGGAAAAATCAATCCTGTGGCGCTTGTGATATGGCTTATGAAAATGGCTTTTGTTTTTTCATTACATCCTTTGAAAAAATCTTCTATGAACTTTTCTTTCGTAGTAATAGGTAGATTAATTTTTTGTCTTCGATATGTAGCTCCTTTTTTATTACAATAATATTCCCAAGTTCTATCACAAGCACCATATTCAATATCCGTAGCAAGAATTTCATCTCCTGGTTGGAGTGGGAAACTTTTTGCAATCATATTGATTGCAAAACTTGGATTGGTGACATAGACTAAATCATCCTTGTCTGCACAGTTTAAAAATTTTGCCAATACCGCTCTTGATTCAGCCAAGTATTCATAGCCATCAAATGCGATAAACTGCACTGGCTCAGCCTCTAGAACCCTTTGCCAGTCTTGGTATTTTTCGAACACAGGTTTTGGGGTAGCACCAAAAGAACCGAAGTTTAAAAAATGTATATCAGGTCTTAATAAAAATTGGTCTTTTAAATTTTCCATAGAGGGTTCCGATTGAATTACTTTGAATATGAAGTTAATAAAAAATCCCCTCCAAGATGGAAGGGATTTTATGAATCGTGTTTGAATATTTTATTCACCTAAACTCCAACCGGCACGATAAGTTCGTTTTACAAACTGATTCGCTAAGTCAAAATTGGTGATCTTCATATTTGGTCCGTCCCACATTAATTGAATATTTCTTCCAGGATAGCTTGTTAATCCTTTTGAATCATTCACTTTCACATCATATGAACGAATTGCTAGGTTGCCCATTAATACTGATTCTGTTAATGGTCCTGCGATATCAAAATTAGAACTTAATACTTTTGCTTCCTTGCTCCCTGGTCCTGCGATACATGCTTCCACCCATGCTGCATAATGCCCTTCTGCTCCACCTTTCACGCGGTCAATTGTTTGAGGTACAACTGTTGTCTTTGTTAAATTGGTAGGAAGTAATTGCGGGTTTACACCATAAGTGCCAGCCATCATCTTTCCTTTTGTTCCTTCAAAGATGATACCATTACCACCATCACCCATCATCTCGTTAGGGCCAAGTTCTGCTGGTCTTTCTGGCTGTATACCGCCATCCATCCAATGTAGTTTTACATCTGGTTTTCCATTTTGTCCTTTGAAAGTTAAAATGATATGTGAAGCCGCTGGCGGACTGTCTGGAGAATACACCCTTTGCCAAGGTGCTGTATACCTTGTTGCTACACTGCATTCAGCAGATACTGGATAACCTAAACCTAATACTGCAAATCCTGGTGCCATAATATGACAAGCCATGTCTCCTAAAGCACCGGTACCGTAATCCCACCAACCTCTCCAGTTGAATGGAAGCACGCCATCGAAATAATCTTTTTGAGGTGCTGTACCCAACCATAAATCATAATCTAAACCTGCAGGTATTGCAGATGCAGTGGTTGGACGAATCACACCTTGTGGCCATACAGGACGGTCTGTGTAACAATATATTGTATGTACATCTCCAATCAATCCTGCATTGTACCAATCTTGTAAAACACGCACACCATCACCTGAAGCACCTTGGTTTCCCATTTGAGTGACTACATTGTATTTATGTGCAGCTTGTGTCATGATTCTAGCTTCGTAGATATCATGTGCCATTGGCTTTTGTACATACACGTGTTTTTTCAATTGCATAGCTGCCATGGCTTGCACACCGTGCATATGGTCTGGTGTAGAGACAGACACCGCATCAATATGCTTGCCTTCTTTCTCTAACATTTCTCTATAGTCCTTGTAATATTTTGCTTTAGGATATCTTTCACGACTCTTTACAGCTTGACGATCATCTACATCACATAAAAATGCGATATCTGCTTTCCCGCTTTGGTAAAAGGACCATAAATCACTTTCACCTTTGCCTCCAACTCCAATGCCTGCAATTTGTAATTTGTCACTCGGGGCGATGAATCCAGGACCCCCTAGCACATGTCTGGGAACAATGTAAAATCCGCCTAATGCTAATGCAGCGTTTTTGACAAAATCTCTTCTTGATTTTACGTTTTTTTTCATAGCAAGTCAATTAAATAGGAGTGACCCTCCTTGGTTTTTAAGTAAGTTAAATTATTGAAAATTGCGGATATCCTAAAATTATTTTTATGAGTGAACAATTAGGAACTGGTATCGTTATTAAAGATTAAATTGCCATTCTAATTTATCCTATGAATACACAACTAGAGGCTTTAAGACAGTATTTTCAGACAGGAGCAACGCAGTCTTATGCATTCAGACTTTTGCAACTTAAAAGGTTAAAGCAATTGGTGCTCGAGCAAGAGGAGGCATTGTATCAAGCACTTTATAAGGACTTAAAGAAATCCAAAGAAGAAGTTTGGGCTACAGAGATAGGATTTTTTTTGAATGAATTGAATTATACGATTGAACATCTAAAAGGATGGATGCAACCTACATCTGTACCTACTAATTTATTGAATCAACCTTCTTCATGTTATACCATTCAAGAACCTTTGGGTGTGGTTTGTATCATTGGTCCTTGGAATTATCCATTTCAATTATTGTTCACGCCATTAATTGGGGCCATTGCAGGCGGAAATTGTGTGGTATTGAAACCGAGTGAATTTGCACCAGCGACTGCAGCAGTGATGGGAAAAATTATTCATGATTTATTTCCAGAGCATTATATACTTTATGTGGAAGGCGAGGGTGCGCATGTATTGACACCCATGTTTGACAATTTTAGATTCGATCATATTTTTTATACAGGTAGCACCACAGTTGGTAGAATTATTTATCAGCAAGCAGCTTCTAAGTTGACGCCGGTTACCTTAGAGCTTGGAGGTAAGAGCCCTGCTGTAGTTGCGGTAGATGCGAATATGCGTGTCGCTGCAAGAAGAATTGTGAATTCTAAATTTTCTAATTGTGGTCAAATGTGTGTGGCGCCAGATTATGTTTTAGTGCCCACTGCTTTTAAGGATGTATTGATAGATGAATTGATTAAAGCGATTGAACAATTTTACGGAACTGATACAGCAAATTCAGATGGTTATGGAAAGATCATCAACGAAAAACAATGGCAAAGGCTGGTCGGTTATTTTAGAGATGGTAAGGTTATTTATGGCGGCAAATCGGATCTAAATAGTTTATTCATTGAACCAACTTTAATCACAGAAGTAGCTGTTGAAAGTCAATTAATGACAGATGAAATATTTGGTCCAATCCTCCCTATACTTACTTATGATAGCAATGAAGCTGCATTAGACATCATTAGACGCAATCCAAATCCATTGGCATTTTATGTATTCACGAATGATACAGCAACTGAACAATATTGGTTAACCAATGTGCCGTCTGGCGGCGCTTGCGTTAACAATACCAGTTGGCATTTAACCAATCATGCATTACCCTTTGGCGGTAGAGGTTTTAGTGGGATGGGCGGCTATCATGGTAAATTAAGTTTTACCACGTTCACGCATATGAAGTCAGTGATGAAAACGCCCACATGGATTGACCCAGATTTAAAATATCCTCCTTATAAAGGCAAGGGTTGGTTATTGAAAAAACTAATTGGATAAAAAAAATTAACGTTGAAAAAATATAAATATATGGTCATTAAAATAGCTATTGCAGTAGGCGTATTGGTGGCTGCTGGATTATTGATGAAAAAAAAGGATATGACTTACCGTCAATCTATTTTAAAAACAATGTATCCAATGATCATGTGGTCCACTGGAAAAGCTGGCGCCAAGCAGGTGCAGGTAAATCCAACTAAAATTAAAGGTGCTATTGAATTTTATAGTTTATCCACCAAAGATATTGATGGAAAAACATTCAATTTTGATCAATTCAAAGGGAAAAAAGTATTGATTGTAAACACAGCGAGTGATTGTGGTTATACTGGGCAATACGAAAATTTAGAAAAATTAGCTCAACAGTTCAAAGATATCTTGGTTGTTGTTGGCTTCCCTGCTAACGATTTTAAAAATCAGGAATCCAAAGACGATCAAGCGATTGCTGCTTTTTGTCAAAAAAATTATGGGGTGAGTTTTCCATTGATGTCGAAATCGGTGGTCGTAAAATCGAAAGATCAAAACCCGGTGTATGCTTGGTTAACTTCAGCGAATATGAATGGATGGTGTAATCAAGCGCCCGCTTGGAATTTTTGCAAATATTTGATTAACGAGCAGGGTGTGCTAACACACTATTTCCCAATGAGTGTAGATCCTTTGGATGTAAAAATTGTAGAAGCTATTAAAAATTAATTGATAGGGCAATGTTCATGGTAATTCTCAAGGACAATTTTACCTGAATCTATTTCCATTCCCCTGAACTTTTCTTTGATCTCATCTAAGATGGCTTCAATGGCTGCTCTTTCTGTGATGCGTACTAATTGATTTCTGTATTCTTTAATGTTCGGTAAGCCTCTTAAATAGTTAGCATAATGTCTGCGCATTTCATTGATGCCACCAATAGGTCCTTTCCATTCTAGCGATTTGATCAGGTGCTTTCTGGCCACTTCTACACGCTCTTCGATGGTGGGGGATTTCATTTTCTCACCTGTGGTTAAAAAGTGTTTGATTTCTCTAAAGATCCATGGGTAACCAATTGCTGCTCGACCAATCATGATGCCATCTACACCATACCTGTTTTTATATTCCAAGGCCTTTTCTGGAGAATTGATATCTCCATTGCCAAAAATTGGTATATGTATCCTTGGATCGTTTTTAATTTGACCAATGATGGTCCAGTCTGCTTCACCTTTATACATCTGAACTCTAGTACGTCCATGAATGGCCAATGCCTTCACGCCCACATCTTGCAATCTCAATGCTGCTTCATGGACATTTAAGTTGTTATCATCCCAGCCTAATCTAGTTTTAACTGTAACAGGAAGGTTGGTACTTTTTACCACTGCCTCTGTGAGGCGCACCATTAAATCAAGGTCTTTTAATACACCAGCCCCAGCCCCTTTCATTGCTACTTTTTTTACTGGGCAACCAAAATTGATATCAATTAAGTCTGGATTCACCGTATCCACGATTTTAGTACATAAAGCCATGGCTTCCTCATCGCCACCAAATATTTGGATGCCTATTGGACGCTCATAATCATATATGTCCAATTTTTGTCTGCTTTTAATGGCATCACGAATAAGGCCTTCACTACTAATGAATTCTGTATACATTAGGTCTGCGCCGTTGTCTTTACAAACAGCTCTAAATGGAGGATCGCTTACATCTTCCATGGGTGCTAATAAAATGGGAAAATCAGGTAATTGTATGTTGCCTATAGATACCATATGAATTCATTATCTTGCACCTAACTGATGCGTTTGCAAAGTTACCAATTAATTGCATTGACATGCCTAGAAACGAAACTTCTATTTTTAATATGACCCCTGGATTCAGGATGGTATTGTTCATTGCCATGACAGGTTTAAGCATGATTTTAGGCGGTTTAATCACTTTTTCTATTGTTGCTGCTGCATTGCATGTGCCTTTGACAGAGATTCAGTCGATTTTAATGCGTCCAACATACACCAGTATGGCTCAAACAGCCAATGCATTCGCCTCTATCATTGGTTTTGGATTACCGGCTTTAATTGTTGCTTATTTTACACCAGGTTCCATACCAGATAATTTAGGTTTTAAACCAATTGCTTCAGAAAAACAGGTACTGATTGTGGTACTACTTGCTATAACAGGACTTTTGTTGAGTGGGGCTCTAGGGGATCTAACTGATAAAATAACATTTTCAGATACAGTTCGTAATTGGGCAACAAATCTGGAAGCGCAATACAAGCAGGCATTGATGGCGATGACACAAATGCGCTCAATCGAGGATTTATTATTCGCCATTTTAGCGATTGCTGTAGTGCCATCCATTGTGGAAGAATTATACTTTAGAGCGAGTCTTCAAAAAATCCTTACCGATTGGTCGGGCAAACCTTATGTGGCGATTGTTTTGACTGCTATTTTATTTAGTGCTTTTCATTTTTCTTATTTTGGATTTTTATCTAGAATGTCATTGGGAATCGTCCTAGGTTTAATTTATTATTTTACCAAAACAATTTGGTTGCCCATATTAATGCATTTTATCAATAATGCCATTGGGGTAACTGCATTGTATGCAGTAAGAAACAACCCAAAACAAGTAGACAAAGTACTGGATGCCAATCTTGGCTATTATTGGTTGATATTAGGTTTGTTGTTACTAATTATTTTATTCAAACAACTTAAAGCCAGTCATGTAAGTATTGGAGTAGAAAAAGAAAGTTAATTTTACGACCTTATTAAATTTAAATTCATGGCATTTAATTTTTCTGTGTTTAGAGTGAGAGCGTTGTCTGCTATTGTATTCGTATTGATTATGTTGGCCGGCTTACTTTTTAATAATTGGTCTTATTTTGTTTTATTCCTTGTAATTCAACTAGGTTGTTTATTTGAATATCAAAAAATAATGCGTGCAATTTTTCCAAGTTATAATCAGATTTCAAAACTGCATCAGTGGGGCGTGTTGGTAGTAGGTGTACTGATGATGACAAGTTTGGCACCAACCGATTTAGTAATACCTGCAACTATTTTAAATCGATTGCCAAATGCATATCAAACGATCGATTTGAGGTGGATAGGATTAAAATCAATGCCTGTTGCGCTCATATTGATGATGGTCGCTGATGTTTTTGCAAAAAAAGCGGATCTAAAAAATATAGCTATAAGTTTTTTTGGATTCATCTACATCTCAATTAGCCTTTCTTTATTTTATGCGTTGAGAGGGATGTTCTTGAATTCTAGTATGTCTATGTTTTTCCCCAATATTGAATTAATGATACCTGTATTAGTGATTGTTACAGTTTGGGTAAATGATACAATGGCTTATATCGTTGGCTCTTTAATTGGTCGAACTCCAATTTCACCTATATCTCCAAAGAAAACATGGGAAGGGACTATTGCTGGTATCTTTTTATCAGTGCTACTTTTATCTACGATTGCTGGACAATATATTCCTATTGCCACTAAATATTTATACCTAATTACATTTACTGCATCAGTGATGGGCAATTTTGGAGATCTTTTTGAGAGCAAATTAAAACGTATGGCAGGTGTAAAAGACAGCGGTAGCATGATGCCTGGACATGGAGGATTTTTAGATCGATTTGATTCTGTCTTATTTGCTGGACCATTTGTTTGGTTATTGCTTCAATTTATCTTTTAGATGAATTACCTTTGTTTAAATTGCATTTTATGACCATACATAGAGAAGGTACTGCGACGATTGCATTGGTTGCATTTGTAGTGGGTATTTTAAACTTGATTAATTTTTCTTATTTATTTCCAATAAGTCCGGTACTTGCTTGGTTTGTATTTATAGTTTTATTGTCATTCTTTTTATTCATTGTATCTTTTTTTAGAATACCTAAGCGTGAATTAACCATTGACCCTGCTGCGATTGTGTCTCCTGCAGACGGGAAAGTGGTAGTGATTGAAGAAGTGATGCCAGATGAATTTTACAAAGAGCCAAGAATTCAATTGAGTGTATTTATGAGCCCAGCGAATGTACACGTAAATCGATTGCCAGTTGCAGGTAATATTATTTATAACCAATACCATCCTGGAAAATTCTTAGTAGCATGGCATCCAAAATCCTCTACCGATAACGAAAGATGGTCAGTAGTAGTTGAAAATGAAAAAGGAACTATTTTATTAAAACAAATCGCAGGGGCACTTGCCAGAAGAATTTGTAATTATGCTGCTGTTGGCACCCAATTCAATCAATGTGATGAATATGGCTTTATCAAATTTGGTAGTAGGGTAGATTTATTATTGCCTATTGGTACAGAAATTACTTGTAAGATTGGTGATACCGTAAAAGGCGGTGTGACTGTTTTAGCAAAATGGTAATCTTGTTTGCAGCATCTATAAAATATTTTCCAATTCTTTTAAATGTGTAATGGTGTAAGTTGCGGGAATAGTCGGTTTTGCTTGGATATGGTTTACAAAAATAGTATCCATGCCTATATTCATACCTCCTTGTATATCTGCTGATTCATTGTCACCAATCATTACACTAGTTTCTACTTTTGCATTGGTGTTTTTTAATGCATATTCAAAAATGTCTTTATGCGGCTTTAAACTATTGCTTGCTTCGGAGGTAATCACTTCGATGAAGTAATCTGCAATGCCTGAATTTTTAATTTTTTTAAATTGTACTGATTCAAATCCATTCGTGATTAAATGCATTTTGTATTCCTTTTGCTTTAAATAATCCAATATCTCAATGGTATAAGGAAATAAATGCGTTTTATTAGGTAGAATTTCTAAATAGGCCTGAGACATTTCCTTTGCTAATGGCTCATCTGCTACTTTAAAATCCAGTAAACTTAAATATACCCTTTTCCATCTTAATTCTTCTTGTTTGATAAAGCCTTTGGTGTAACGATCCCATAATCGATGGTTATGCGCTGAGTAGGTACTGTAAAATCCTTCAAAATCGTTGATACCTAACTTTTCAAGTGCATGTCTATGGTATAATTCTTGAATGGTTTCTTTAGAATTTGTTTCAAAATCCCAAAGGGTATGATCGAGGTCAAAAAATAGGTCTTTATATGCCATTCGTTGGGTGGGTATTGATAATTGAACTGCTAAAATACCATTTTGGATGGTATCTTTATAAAGTAAAGCATGAATTTATGAATATCATTATCACTGGCGCTTCTAAAGGAATAGGTTATGCTATAGCAAAAGTATTTGCTGAAGCAGGCCATAATTTGTATTTAACCAGTAAAACACCTGCAGACTTAGCAACCGCAGCTGCTACTTTACAAAAAAACTATCCCAATATAAATATTGAATTTGAGCATGCTGATTTGTCTGTTAAAGGACAAGTACATTGTTTTGCTGAATGGGTGTTGGAAAGGACAGTCCCAGATGTATTAGTGAACAATGCTGGGTATTTTTTACCAGGTCAAATTCATGAAGAAGCAGAAGGTCATTTGGATGCTCAATTGAATGCCAATCTTTTTTCTGCCTATCATTTAACACGTGCACTCTTACCTAAAATGATTCAAAATGGGAAAGGACATATTTTTAACATGTGTTCAATTGCTTCATTACATCCATATCCAAATGGTGGTTCTTATAGTATTTCTAAATATGCGTTACTAGGCTTTTCGGCCAACCTAAGGTTGGAATTAAAAGACAAAGGTATTAAAGTTACCGCCGTTTGTCCAGGAGCCACTTATACCAATAGTTGGGCTGGTTCAGGGGTAGAGGAGGCAAGAATAATGGAGGCAGATGATATTGCCAAGATGATTTTTGCATCAACTCAATTGAGCCCTCAAGCTGTAGTAGAAGATATTGTATTAAGACCTCAGTTAGGAGATTTATAATGAACTTGAATTAAAGTCTTTCGGCATCATCCACAGCTGTATTTTTATCCTCGCTTGTAGATAGATTTATTTTATTAGTTGCCGAAAAACTTGCTCTAGCAGCTTTTGTAGCAGCTAATCTTTCAATGATGACCGTAGCAATTAGTTTTGCAGCATCTTCGTTAGGATGTGATTGTAAAATTGTTTTCAATTTTTGTTCTGATACATCAATACGATATAATAATTGTACTAGTTTATTAAAATCATGATTGATGCAGTCATTGATATATGCAATTAAATCATTAGGTGCTAATTGCTCAATTTCATACAATGCTTTTTCCATGGTATTTGCTTTATCTGACATTTTCTGTGACACCTAAACTAAACAATGCAAAATCATATTTTACGGGGTCCTTCGGATCTAAAGTTCGGCAATAATATGTTAACTCCATTGCAGTTTGCCAATCTATTTGTGTTCGAGTGATAAGTCCAAAGTGCTTAGACACTCTTGCTACGTGAACATCGATTGGAACAATTAAATCAGCAGGTCGAATGGTCTTCCAAAGTCCAAAATCTACACCTTGCTGGTCCTTGCGTACCATCCATCTTAGAAACATATTTAATCTTTTGCAAGTGGATCCTTGTGCAGGTGATGCGATATGCTTTTTGGTACGATTGGGTGCAGCTTCTAATGAGAAAAAATAATCTTTAAAATGCATTAATCCAGCTTCAACAGTTTGGATCTTTTTCCCTGTTATTCGATCTGTGAAAAAAGCACTTTCTAAACTTGTTTGATTTTTAAAGTGCATTTTAAAAAATTCAATACAATATAGTAAGTCAGTTTCATTGAAAGTTCGATGGGAGAATTGGTGTAATTTTTTTAAATCCTTCGTTTGGTGTTGAGTGCAAAATTCAAATGGTGCATAATCCATTCTATTGAGTAGATCCTTTCCTTTTTGAATAATCGTTGTTCGGTTCCCCCAAGCAAAGATGGCAGCAAAAAAAGCAGCAATCTCTATGTCTTGCTGCTTCGAAAATAAATGTGGTAAACTAATTGGATCTTTTTCAATAAAATCAATATGGTTGTATTGTTTTACTTTTTGATCCAGTAATTGTTTCAATGCTTGGTTCATTATCCAATGGCCTGTGCTAAATCTGCAATGATGTCCTCTGCATCTTCAATGCCTACACTTAATCGGATCAATCCATCAGCCAGTCCGTTCGCTATTCTTTGCTCACGAGGGATAGACGCATGTGTCATACTAGCAGGATGGTTTATCAATGATTCAACACCACCAAGACTTTCTGCTAATGAAAATATTTTAGTGCTTGATAATACTTTAGTTGCAGCTTCCATACGATCGTCTTTTAATGTAAAGCTCATCATGCCTCCAAATCCACGCATTTGCTTTTTAGCAATATCGTGGTTTGGATGGTCGGTAAATCCACACCAGTATACGCGGGCTACTTTTGGATGTTCACGTAAATAATTGGCCACCTTTTCGCCATTTTCACAATGACGCTGCATTCTTACATGTAAAGTTTTAATCCCTCTTAAGACTAAGAAACAGTCTTGTGGCCCAGGTACTGCACCTGTGCTTTTTTGTATAAAATACAATTGATCTCTCAACGCTTCATCATTCATTACTAAACAACCTTGTATTACATCACTATGACCTCCTAAATATTTGGTGGCTGAATGCATCACGATAGTTGCGCCTTGGTCCAATGGATTTTGTAAGTAAGGAGAAGCAAATGTATTATCCACACAAACAATACAGTTTTGTTTTTTACCAATCTCTGCAATTGCTTCGATATCTGTAATATTCATCAATGGATTCGTAGGTGTTTCTACCCAGATCAACTTAGTTTTTTCAGTCATTGCTCCAATTACATTGGCCGGATTAGCAGTGTCTACATAGTTGAATTTAATACCCATTTTTTCATGCACTTTCGAGAACAACCTAAAAGTGCCACCATACATATCATGTGCAGCAATCACTTCATCACCAGGAACCAATAAGCGCATCACAGCATCTGTTGCAGCCACACCACTTGAGAAGGCTAAACCAAATTTCCCATTCTCTATTACTGCAAATGCTTCTTCAAGTGCAAAACGAGTTGGATTTTGGCTTCTTGCATATTCATAGCCTTGATGTACACCGGGAGCGGATTGCACATAGGTGGATGTTTGATAAATAGGTGTCATGATCGCACCAGTACTGGGATCAGGGTGTGCTCCAGCATGGATAAATTTGGTACCTAAATTTTTTGTATTGCTCATGGTTATTCTATAATTAGTTATTTTAATTGAATAGGGTTACTGTTCTATTGTTTTGTTTTGGGTTGATTGCCACTTTTAAACAATCGATAAGAAAAAATAGTTGGCAAGATCACCATAATTGCTACAATCGTCATGAAGAAAATCATGCCTAATTTTGCAGGTAATAATAAGGTAAGCAAAGCTTGCGCAAAGCCTCCATAGACCCATATTTTACCAGCCATTTGATGTGTAGCATTCCAATTATCTACATTTTCTAATGTCCATGGTAATTTAAATCCAACAAAATAGTTTTGACTAAATTTAGGCATATACCATCCTAAGCCTGCGAATGACAGGCCTATCAGTGGTAAAATTAATTTACCTACATTCACTTGATCTGCATGGGTAGAGGAATAAACAATGATGGTACTTAGTGTACTTAAAAAGCCAACCGTAACTAGTGCAAAATTGGTATAAAGCGTATCATTAGATGCGTCGTATTTTTTAGGATCAATGAATTTTAAATTCGTCATGAGTAGATAAATAAATATGCTAACGACACCCATTATCCCAGGACCTATAAAAATGCTTTCTGGTCCACCCCATGCATCTGGCTTTCCTTCTATGTTAAAATGTGTTGGGATTTGGCTTGGCAACTGTGGGAAAATCAAGGCACTGTAAATAAATGGAACAGCAATCAGTAGCGCAACTAGCCAAGGTCCATATTTTTTAGATTTCATACATTCAAATTGATCCTACAAGGTACAAAATTTTGTCTTTTGGAGCGTTTTACATGAATTGGGCAGATCTGCTAAAAAAAATTACTTTTGCATCAAATCAATCGACATGAGTAAAGGACCTATTTCACAGTTTATAGAGCATCATTATCGACATTTTAATGCTGCCGCTTTAGTAGATGCTGCTAAAGGTTATGAAACCCATTTATTAGAGGGAGGGAAAATGTTAGTGAGTTTAGCAGGTGCAATGAGTACTGCCGAGCTGGGTATTAGTTTGGCAGAAATGATTCGTCAGGATAAAATTGCAATAATTAGCTGCACTGGTGCAAATTTGGAAGAGGACGTAATGAACCTTGTAGCACATAGCCACTACAAGCGTGTACCTAATTATAGAGATTTGACACCACAGGATGAGTGGGATTTATTGGAAAACCATTACAATCGTGTTACAGATACTTGTATACCAGAAGAAGAAGCTTTTAGAAGATTACAAAAGCATATTGTAAAATTTTGGAAAGAAGCGGAAGCTAAAGGTGAGCGTTATTTCCCGCATGAATTCTTATATCAAGTGGTTTTGAGTGGAGAGCTAGAACAATATTATGAAATTGATCCTAAGGATAGCTGGATTGTAGCTGCTGCTAAAAAGAACATTCCTATTGTTGTGCCAGGATGGGAGGATAGCACGACTGGAAATATCTTTGCTAGTTATGTGATCAAGAATGAATTAAAAGCATCTACTGTAAAAAATGGTATCGAATACATGATCTATTTAACAGAATGGTATAGAGCAAATAGTGGTGGTAAAGGGGTAGGGTTCTTCCAAGTGGGCGGAGGTATCGCAGGTGATTTCCCCATTTGTGTTGTACCAATGATGTACCAAGATTTAGAATGGCATGATGTACCTTTCTGGAGTTATTTCTGTCAAATTAGTGATAGTACTACTTCTTACGGGTCCTATTCGGGGGCAGTACCTAATGAAAAGATTACTTGGGGTAAATTAGATATCAATACGCCTAAATTCATTGTAGAGAGTGATGCAACGATTGTCGTGCCATTGATCTTCTCTTATATACTTGGTCAATAGGATTCATTTCCTTCAGTACAAAAAATTATTAGCCCCTTACATTTTATGAAGGGGCTAATAATTTATCTAGTCGCTTTATCTAGTCGCTGGCATGTTTAAAGGCATGTCACGTTTTAACATTGCTTCTCTTGTTGCCATTTCCCAAGCAGTTTCAAAAATAAGTCTTGCTCTTTTTTCCATTAGATCAAAATTGATCTTCTCTACTCTGTCTGTTGGTTTATGGTAGTCTGCATGTGTTCCGTTGAAGTAAAAAATAACTGGTACACCTTTTGCAGCAAAGTTATAATGGTCACTTCTGTAATAGAAACGATTTGGATCTTTTGGATCATTGAACCTTCTATCCAATTCCATATTGTAGTTTTTATTTACTTTGTCAGTGATTGGTTGTAAGTCGCTACTTAATTTATCTTCTCCAATTACATATACATAGTTCATTGAGTCTCCCTTGTAGGTTGGATCGATACGACCAATCATGTCAATATTTAAATCTGCAGTAGTTTTCTCCATTGGGAAAATGGGATGTTCGCCATAATATTTAGAGCCTAATAATCCTTTTTCTTCTCCAGATACGTTCATGAAAACAATATTTCTTTTGGGGCTGAATCCTTTTTTTCTTGCATAGGCAAAAGCTTCAGCAATTGCTAAAACGCCTGTTGTACCAGAGCCGTCATCATCAGCACCATAGTAAATCTCGCCATTTTTAATCCCTTCATGATCATAATGACTTGTAATGAATAGATATTCATCAGATTTTTCTTTACTTGGGAAATAAGCAATCACATTGGCACTTGGCACAGTTACACTTGTCCTGTCTGAGGTCCATTCAATTGCTGCACTGTATTTCCCTATTGGCAATTCTTCCCATTCTTTATCGCTGAATTCTTTTGTACCACCCAATAAAGCCGCACCAACAGTTTTATTGACAGTAACACTTACAAATGTATTTGTATTTGCTGCAAAAGCTAAACGACCACTTAAGCTACTAGGCATAGTAGGATTTGTTTTTGCAATATGAATGATACCCATTGCGCCTAATTTTTGTGCAGCCATTGTCTCCATCATGGATCTTTCTTTTCCTTCAGTACTGATTAATAATTTACCTCTTACATCCAATGTAGACTTATCATTAAAATCTGCACCAACGTAAAATACTTCACTGCTTACAAATTGTTTTTGTGGAGCAGCAGATGCACTAATCCAAAAATCTTTATTCATTGTATAGCTCGTGCCATTTACCTTAAAGGTACTTTTTGTGATCTTATCTTGAAATAAATTAAATGGCATCCTGTAAGACCCAGCATTTCCTGGGGTATAGTTTAATTGCTTGTATTGACTAATTAAATAGCTAGCTGCTTTTCGTTCACCTTCCGTACCTGTTTCTCTGCCTTGCATTTCGGCACTTGCAATGATACTAAGGTGTTTCTTTAAACCTGCAGCAGTGATTTGTTTAGCCGCTGTATTTGCATCTATGGTTTGTGCATTTACAAAGCCAATGCTCAAACTAAGAAGCACAATGAAAATTTTACGCATATTGATTTATTTAAATTGAAAATTTTATATTATCGTGAGTTCTCCTATGTTAAATTATGAACAGCTAATCTTATCTACTCTACCTTGGTGTCTTCCACCTTCAAAATTAGTTGTCATGAATAGATCAATCATTTCTATCGCAGACTCGATTGATACAAATCTTGCAGGTACACAAATCATGTTGGCATTATTATGTAGCCTTGTTAGTTGTGCAATTTCAGGTAACCAACATAATCCAGCCCTTACACCTGCGTGTTTATTTGCTGTGATGGCAACCCCATTCGCTGACCCACAAAACAAAATTCCAAAAGCAGCTTCACCCGTTTCTACACTTGATGCGGTAGGGTGAGCAAAGTCTGGATAGTCTACAGAATCAGTATTGAATGTGCCAAAGTCTTTTACTTGGTAGCCTTTTTTTTGTAGCCAATCTTTTACTTCCTCTTTGTAAGTTACGCCTGCGTGGTCGGCGCCCATTGCGATGGGTTTGGATGCATCAAAAACATAAGCCATATGAATCAATTTTAATTTGTTGATCGATTATTCCCATTCTTCATCTGCTTTTTTCACTGACCTATATGCCCATCTTGATACGATGATACTCAATTCAAATAAAGAGTATAATGGTATAAAAACAAGCAATTGGCTATACCAATCTGGACTAGGTGTAATGAAGGCAGCAATCACTAGAATGACAACTGCTGCATATTTTCTGACGCTACTTAAGAATTTCGGAGTGATCATGCCAATCTTTGTCAATAGAAAAGCCAAAACGGGTAATTCAAATGCAATTCCACAACCCAATATTAAATTGGTTAAGTTGTCAAGATAATCTGCAAAGGTTGGAATGGTTGTAATGACATTTTTTGTACCCAATTGAAAACTTGCTAAGAAATTAAACGTGAACGGCCCAAGTATAAAAAAACCAAAAGCGGCTCCTAAAAAGAAGAAAAAGGATACCCAAAAAATCATGAAACGGGTGTTCCTTAATTCATTTTCTTTTAATGCTGGTTTGACAAAAGACCAAAATTGATAAAAAATAAATGGGAAAGCAGCAATAATACCACCCACAATCGCCATACTAATACTGCTTAAAAACTGTCCTCCAAATGTGGTGCTTTGCATGGTAACTTTTACAGCTGGCATACACAATGCATCCCCTAAATGTGCCCAATGACTGAACTCGCAAAACAATCTGTAGGTAATAAAATCAGGTTGAATAGGCCCAGTAATAATGTTGTCCATGACCCAGTCTCTCTTGATAAATATTACTAAGGCCATGACTAAAATAGCTGCTGCTGACCTTACAATAGTACCTCTTAATACTTCTAGATGGTCGATAAAGGACATTTCGGAACCATCTTCCGGATTTAAACGATTAAATAACGCCATGGATTTAACGGAATGAAGCCTAAAGTTAAGGCTTCTAGAGGAAATTGAGCTGCTAAACCAAAAAAATAGTACTAGTGGATGATGAGTTTTACTTTCTCAATTCTAGTGTCACTAACCATTAGGATTTCGGCATCAAAATGGCTTAGATGGATCACTTCTCGGACTTTTGGTATGGCTTCGTGTTTATGGATAAGGTAACCGCTTAATGTCTCAGCACTATCTGCGGCAAAGTCTATCCCGTATTTTTCATATAAATAATCCAATTCTAGTCTACCACTAAAAATATATTCATTGGCAGCAATTTTCTTCTCTAAAAATTCTTGTTCATCGTATTCGTCATTGATCTCTCCAAATATCTCTTCAAGCACATCTTCCATAGTTACAATACCAGCAGTACCGCCAAATTCATCTACTACCCATGCGATGCTCTTTCTTTTCTTAGAGAATAAATTAATCAAATCTGCTGCATTCATGCTCTCTGTTACCAATAAGATAGGATGTAAGATGGCTTTAATATCTTTTGGCTTTTTGAATAAATCTAATTGGTGGATGTAGCCTACGATATTGTCTAAAGTGTCATTGTAGACAATCAGTTTACTCAATTTTGTTTCTATAAAAATCCCTTTTACTTCCTCTAGATCTGTTTGAATTTCTACGCCTACAATTTCAGTTCTAGGTACCAAACATTTTCTCACTTTGATGTCTGGTAAACTCAATGCATTTTCAAATAAATCTGTATTGAGTTCTTGCTGTTCTTGATGTGCATTTGTCTGTTGTATAAAATGTGCTAAATCTACTTTCGTAAAAGCTTCTTTTTTATACATCATTTTCACTTGTAACAAGTTGCTTAAAACCCATTGAGCAGTATTGACTAAAATAACAGTTAGTGGCTTGAATAATATATGAAAAAATTGAGCTAGTGGTGCAAAAGTACTAATCAGTGCTGCAGCTCTTGCTTTAAATATTGCTTTTGGAACGAGTTCTCCAATGAATAAAATCACTAAAGTGGAAACCAAAGTATTCCCCACTAAAATTGCACCATCCCCAAAACCAAATCGGCTCCAGATATGTGTATGTAATAATTCTTCAAATAAAATACCAAATACAACCAAAGAAATATTAACGCCAATTAAACAAGTGCCAATAAATTGTGTAGGTGCTTCAAGAAAGCCAGCTATAATTTTACCTGATCGGCTACCTTGTTTTTTCTTTAATTCCAAACTTAGTCGATTGGCGCTTACAAAGCCAATTTCATAACCGGAGAAAAATCCAATTAAAATAAGTGAAGCAATGATCGCAAAAATCATAGTTTGTTTTTAAATGAAAAATATCAGCTTACCATTCTGGTAAAACTGGTTTGGTTTCAATAATGCCTTCTATTTGCTCCATGATTTCGGGTGTCATGATTGTAGCGGTTTCAAGCGCAGTTAAATTGTCTAATAGTTGTGCTTTATTGGTGGCTCCTAAAATAGCAGTAGAGACATTAGGATTTTTAATACACCAAGCAATACTCAAAGAAGCAGTACTTACTTTCAATGCTTTTGCAAGTGCGCCAAGTTGTTGTACTTTATTGATCTTTTCTTGCATTAACCATCTGTCTCTTAACCATTCAAAACCTTCTATATGAAATCTTGAACCTTCTGGAATTCCATCATTGTATTTACCAGTCAATAGGCCCGCTGCTAAAGGACTCCAGATGGTGGTACCTAAACCAACGTTCTTAAATATTTCTAAATACTCGTTTTCCATTTTATGACGTTCAAACATATTGTACTGAGGCTGTTCCATGGAAGGGCCTATTAATCGATATTTTTCGGCTACTCTATGGGCTTCCATAATTTCTACTCCGCTCCATTCGCTTGTTCCCCAGTAAAGGATTTTTCCTTGCTGAATTAAAGTGTTCATAGTTTGAACGACTTCCTCGATTGGGGTTGTCTTATCTGGTCGGTGACAGAAATATAGATCTAAATAATCTGTTTGAAGTCTTTGCAAAGCTTCATGACATGCTTCTGTTAAATGCTTTCTACTTAAACCAGTTTGATTGGGTTTGTTGGCCTTGCCCCTCCATCCAAAATAAGCTTTTGATGATAAAACAATCGAAGTACGATCCCATTTTTTTTGACTTAAAACACGTCCCATCATTTTTTCACTTTCACCTGCTGCGTACACTTCAGCATTGTCAAAAAAGTTCACTCCTGCGTCATAGGCAATCCCCATTAATTCATCTGCAATACGATCGTCAATTTGCTTGTGAAAAGTCACCCAGCTTCCAAAACTTAATGTACTTAATTGAAGGCCTGTTTTACCCATTTTTCTGTATTCCATCTACGCTATATTTTAAGGATTTAAACTGCTGCTATCTTGAATGATCGCATAACTGTTTGGTTGCGGTTTAAAGATACGAATGTCTGTCAAATTTTGGTTGGCTTCTAATCCTTTACCAAAAATCTTTGCGAGTGGACTATGTTGTTTAACCACTACATCTTGTTCGGTATAAAATCTTCCTGTATTTTGATCCCAATACATTTCCTTACACCATAAAGTGTCACCAAGGGTATTAAAAATAATTACATCTTCTTTTAAGAATACAATATTTTCTGTCTCCTTGTATTTTGCATATTTTGCTGAAAGTTGACTTTCAACCTGATTGCTATCCTTATAAAAATCTACATGAATAGACTGAGGGAATTCAATCATTTTACTGCTATCCAACAAATAGCGGTTCATTAACGGTGCAGTTAATTTTGCACCTAAGATGCCATCATTACTGACATAGATTGCGACCTCTTTTCCAACATCAATGCCTCCAACCCTTGCGCCCAGGGCTTTTACAGCATCTACGTCATTTTCGCATGAAGCCATAAAAAAGCAGCTACTCATACAAGCAACTGCTAATTTTAATATTTTAAAAGTATGCTTACTAGTCATATTTACGTTTATTGAACCAAACGTCACTTAAACTATATCCAACAGTAAATTGAACAAAATTCTCTTTGAAATTAGAAGATGCACCATTTCTTTGTCCCATTTGTAAAGCTATATTTAGCAATGTGAACTGATAATCATAAGAACGATATTTCCTGATAGGTAAACCAAGTCCCATTGTTAAGCCATTCACTTTTAAGTTGTTGTTATTGAGATGGATGTAATCATTACCGGTGTACAATCCAAAACGGTATGTGACGGAGGACCAGTAGCTATCAAAAGCAAATGGATTCGGGCACAATTGCGCGCCTACTCGCATCATGGTAGTGTTGCGAACCTGATCTGTTGCACCGTAAAAGCGATACCCATCTTTCCAGTTGGATTGATTCAATTCAATCCCTAAAACCCATTGGTCATATGTGCCTCTTACAGTGGTGATTTTTTTATGTAAAGCAATACCTGCAGTCAACACACTTGGTAACTCAACTTTTCCAGCAATATCTTTTTGAAACAAAGCTGTGTCTACGGCAGTTTCTTGCAAAGAGGTGAATGTACCTGTTGATCTTAAAATGTCTTGTTTTCCACTTAAGCGTTGGTCCAATGTATAGGTACCGCCATAACTCAAGCTATACTCAGTTTTATCTTTTGTGACTGCATTGGTTTTGCTTGATAACGGAAATTCTCCTTGAATGCCTAAATTTAAAAAGACACCTCCAAAACTAGTATTGGTACTAGATAATGATTGATAAAAATAGGAAGAATCACTGTTGTACAAGACTGCTTTCACTATATCGATTTTCTTTCTACCTAAATTGTATCCTGTATTCATACCAATACTCAAGTATTTCCAACTTTTACCAACACCCAAAAAAACTTGGTTGATGCCACCTTCACCTTTAAAATTAGAATAGATTGAATCTCCAATGCTTTCTGAAAATTCATAGTTGTTAACAGAATAATTGATCTGTGTCAAAGGTCTTAATCCAAATGCAAAGCCAATTTTCTTTGCCTTACTAACAGGTACACCTACCACAATATAGTTTGGCACCAAGTAGGTTGATTTTTCTTTGCCAGCTGGGGTATTTCTTTTTAAAATACTATTGGTTAAATTCAAGCCAATATCAAATGTGGTCATATAGATACCACCATAAGATGCTGGGTTGTTGAAATTAATACTTTGTCCAAAAGCGCCATTCATCAATGGCGTATATGCTGCAGTCAAGCCACCCATCCCTTGGTTGGAAGCATTTTGACTATTGTACACTTCATTGCCTACACCATATCTAGAAAATGGGGAATTGATCTGAGCCTGTAACGGGGCTATAAAACAGAAAAGTCCAATGAAAGGGGTTAACCTAAGAATTTTTTTCACTAATCGCATATAGTCCTTTGTATATTAAATTTTGGTCGGCAAATATCCTTCTTTTTAAGTGAGGTACAAAATAACTAAGGTCTCCACCGGTTAATAGGGCGTTAAATTTGCTGTATTTGCCCTCATAAGCACCAATTATGCCATCAATTTCGGCAGCCATCCCTAAAACCACCCCCGAAAGCAGGTTGGTCTTGGTGTCATAACCCACTAGCCCAAAGCTTGGAGCAGGTTCAATCAGTGGCAAAAGTGCAGTTAAATCGTTCATTGACTTAAAACGCATTTGCATACCAGGGGAGATGCTACCTCCCAAAAACTGCCCGCGGTTATTGACAAAATTATAAGTGATACAGGAACCTAATGAGATCACAAGACTGTGTTGTGCAGGGAACAGATCCACTGCTGCAGCCACCAAACCAAGACGATCCGCACCAATTGTTTCTGGTTTACCAACCGGTGTTGTAAAATTTAGCTTAGTTGTAGGTCCTAATAAATGAAATGGGCCATAATTAGCCAATTGAGCTTCAATTTGTTTGTCATGATGAATGACCGAGGATAGTAAAGTTTTACTCGGCTGGTATTGGTTGAGGATTTTTTGGATCGATGCAGGGGTACTGTCATCTAGCAGTTCCAATTTTTCTAATTGGTTACCTCTAAATATCGCCGCTTTTAAACGGGTATTGCCAAAATCAAAACAAATTGTGGTAGACATAATTATTTAAGTAATTCAAAATTAACCGCTTTCAAGCAAACTTTAAGTAAAACAATAGGCAAGTTGCAAAAGATTTCGGTTATTTGAAGAACAAATCAATGAATATGAAGGTTGCCGGGTTTACAATTATAAAAAATGCAGTAGTGAATGATTTTCCCATCGTTGAGGCCATTCGTTCTATTTTACCTGTGGTGGATGAAATGTTGGTGTTGATTGGCGATTCAACCGATGAAACCATTGCTTTGATTGAATCAATTGGTGATCCAAAAATTCAAATTCATCATTCTGTTTGGAATAAAAACTTGAGAAAGGGTGGCGTTGTATTGGCAGATGAAACCAATAAAGCTTTTCAATTAATAGATTCAAGTTTTGATTGGGCTTTTTATATTCAAGGGGACGAAGTGGTACATGAAAAATACCATCCTGCAATTCGAGCTGCATGTGAGCAGTATAAAGATGATCAAGAAGTGCAAGGATTATTGTTTAAGTACAAACATTTTTACGGCACTTACGATTATGTAGGAGATAGTAGAAAATGGTATGCACATGAAATTAGAATCATAAGGAATAATAAAGCGATCAGTTCATACAGAGATGCCCAGGGGTTTAGAATTGGCAAACAAAAACTTCCTGTAGCTGCTATCAATGCAAGTATTTATCATTACGGATGGGTGAAGAGTCCAACTCAAATGCGTAAAAAGCAAAAAGAAAGTGCAGCATTTTGGAATGACGATACACAACTGGAGAAAATCAAAGCAAGTCCTGATTACTATGACTTTTCTGGCTATGATTCTTTAGAACGTTTTACAGGAACACATCCAATAGTGATGCTAGATAGAATTAAAAGAAAAAACTGGGTCATCGATTTAGACATTTCAAAAAAGAAATTTTCGTTTAAAAATTTTATCTTGTATTATTTTGAAAAGTGGACTGGAATTCGTCCTTTTGATTTTAAGAATTACAAAATCATTCGTTCTTAAATGTATTCAATCTCTGATATCACAAAAGGCGTTGCTGAGGGAAATTTTTTATTATTGGCAAAAACCATCTCACAAATAGAAAACAGAGTGGATGGTACGGATGATTATTTAATGCAACTAACGCCTAAATCCATTCCAATTGTTGGGATAACTGGTCCTCCTGGTGCTGGAAAAAGCACATTGATAGCAGCATTGGTTGGCGCTTGGATCGAAGCTGGTAAAAAAATAGCTGTACTTTCTGTAGATCCATCTTCTCCATTTCATAAAGGCGCCATTTTAGGCGATCGAATAAGAATGAAAGAATGGTATTTACATCCACAAGTGTTCATTCGATCTTTAGCTTCTAGAGGCCACTTGGGAGGATTGAATAGTTCTATGATTGAATTGACGACTTTAATGCAATCTGTTGGTTTTGATATGATTGTTGTGGAAACAGTTGGGGTAGGACAGTCTGAAGTAGAAGTGGCATCCCTAGCAGATACTACAGTAGTGGTACTAGTGCCTGAAGCAGGAGATGAAGTGCAAATGATGAAATCTGGATTGATCGAAGTCGCAGATTTATTTGTGGTTAATAAAAGTGATCGACCAGATGCAACAACTTTTACCAATTATATTCTTCAAATGATGATGGAAAATGGGGTGGATACAAACTTGGTCAAAGTGATCCCTACAATTGCATCGCAAGGTGTCGGTATTCAAGCACTAACAAATGCGATTGATGCACATCAATTGGCACAAAAAAAATTAGGCATCAATCAAAAATTGGTTTTAGCTAAAGTGCTTCAATTAATCGTATCACATAAAATGCGACAGATTGATTTTAAAAAAATGGAACAAGCTTTGTCGGAGGCTATGAACAAAGAAGGGTTTAATATTTTTAATTTTACACATAATTATTTTTAATGCTTGAATCTACAAAAGTTGCTATCCTCATTGCTACTTACAATTGGCCAGAAGCATTATTTCAAACTTTGGTTTCGGTTGCAAAACAGACCATACTACCTAATGAAGTTTTAATTGCTGATGATGGATCTGGTGATGCAACTCGGTTGTTGATTTTAGATTTCAAAGCAAGCCATCCTGCTTTGAATATCATTCATGTTTGGCATGAAGACCAAGGATTCAGGTTATCAGCAATTAGGAATAAAGCCATTCAAACTGCAACTGCCGACTATATTATTCAAATAGATGGAGATATCATATTGGATCCCAATTTTATTGCAGATCACTTGAAATTGGCAGCGCCGGGCTATTTTGTTACTGGCAGTAGATTATTATTAGACTCCAAGATTACTGCACAAATCCTTGCTAAGGAAAAAATAAATTTCAAAACATTGAGATGGAAGGGTACTAATTTTTTTAATTCAATTAGAATTCCATTTTTGATGTATTTGCTACAAAATCGCTATAAAACAAAAGGCAATCAGCTTTATTATGTCAAAGGATGCCATATGGCTTTTTGGAAATCAGATTTATATTTAGTGAATGGATACGATGAATCATTCATTGGATGGGGAAGAGAAGATACAGACATTTGCATACGATTGATTCATGCAGGTATTCAAAAGAAATTTATCAAATTTGGAGCAGTGCAGTACCATCTTGATCATCCACTTGCGTCAAGAGATCGATTGAATACAAATGATGCATTCATCGAACAAAGAAAAAAAGAAAAGTTAATTGCTTGTAAACAAGGCTTGATCAAATATGATTAGGAACGCTAAGTGCCTTTTTCATTTTTCCACCACCTGTAGGCAACATAACCCATAATGCCAAATGGCATTGCAGCAAGGTATAAAATACCAACGTTAAATCCTTTTCCTGCTTCTTCGCCAATTTGTGCAGCTGTCTTGGTACAAATAGCACATTGTGCCATGGTAGCCATAGCGTACAGTTGAAATACAATAAGGAAGTAGATACTTTTCATACCGCAAAATTAGGCATAAAAAACCCCGAATAATCGGGGGAATCTATTTTTTTAAGGTTTAAGCTTTTGCTTTAGCAGCAGTTGCTTTTAAGCCTCTTGTTTTGTGTGGTCTGCTTTTTCCAAAAGAACCTAAAAAGCGCTTTCCTTTTGCTGTTTTTTTATCTCCTCTACCCATGATAATTAAATTTTTAAATTGTGATTGGAGCACAAATATAAAAAAACCCTCTGAATAAATGATTATCCGAGGGTTTTTATTCAAATTAATTTGAGATTACAACTTCGCGCTCAATTCTTTACCAGCCTTGAAACGTGCAACCTTCTTAGCTTTAATTTTGATAGTCTCACCAGTTTGTGGGTTACGACCAGTTCTTGCAGCACGCTTAGATACTGAGAAAGTACCAAAACCTACTAAAGTTACTTTATCACCTTTTTTCAAAGATTTAGTTACTGCTTCGATAAAAGCGTCTAAAGCTGCGTTAGCTTGTGTTTTTGGACAATCAACTGCGTCAGCGATGTGTGCGATCAATTCTGCTTTGTTCATAGATGTGTTTTTTATAGTTTTAAACGATAG
>JACCDH011219527.1_pt1 | contig 35459 bp, 30 predicted proteins | sample 7442481 | NCBI WGS metagenome assembly JACCDH01 (sample SAMN15323433, study PRJNA562643) | freshwater metagenome | isolation source: river surface water | place: USA:Blue River Watershed | collected 2017-08-15
CCAAGATGACTAAAACTCCAAGCCAACTTCAGCTCAATGACCAAGGTGAACTCACCCATTTATTGACTTTAGAGGGTTTGTCTAAAGAGCATATTCTTCATATCCTAGATACTGCCAAACAGTTTGTGGCAGTCAGTGATTCAGACAGAGAAGTTAAAAAAGTACCTTTGTTAAGAGGCACCAATGTTTTTAATCTTTTCTTTGAAAACTCCACCCGTACCAGAACTACCTTTGAATTAGCTGCCAAGCGTTTGTCAGCTGATGTGGTCAATTTAGACATACAAACATCATCGACTGCCAAAGGCGAGACCTTGCTTGACACCATTGATAACTTGGTAGCGATGCAAGCTGATATTTTTGTGGTGAGACATAAAACCACTGGTGCTGCGGTTGAAGTGGCGCAACATTTACCACCACATGTTCATGTGATTAATGCAGGTGATGGTACCAATCAACACCCAACGCAAGGCTTACTCGATATGTACACCATGCGTCATTACAAACAGGACTTTACCAAGATCAAGGTAGCCATCATTGGCGACATTGTTCATAGTCGTGTGGCTAAATCAAATATTCATGCACTGACTACCTTGGGTTGTAAAGAAATTCGTGCCATTGGTCCAGAGAGTTTGCTACCTAAGGACCTCAACATGATGGGCGTCAAAATCTTCAACAACATGGAAGAAGGTTTAAAAGATGTTGATGTGGTGATGACCCTCAGAATCCAAAAAGAACGCATGGAAGCAGGGCAAGTGCCAGAAGGCGATGCCTTCTTCAAACAGTGGGGACTTACTCAAGCTAGGCTCAAGTTAGCTAAACCTGATGCGATTGTGATGCATCCAGGCCCCATGAATCGTGAGGTAGAGATTGCCAGTGATGTGGCCGATGGCCCTCAGTCAGTGATACTCAAGCAAGTTACCTTTGGTATTGCAGTGCGTATGGCGGTGATGTCGATTGTGGCGGGGAATTAAGAGAAAAAATAAAAGAAGAAAAAGCAAAGTAACTGAAATAACAATAAAGAAATTAAACAAATAGAGTTAGCAGGTAAAAATAAGAATAAAGAATAAGAAAAATAAGCAAGACGATATAAAAATAATTGATAGAAATGGCCAAGGAGAATTCCTTGGCCATTTTCATTGGATTAGCAAGGATCAACTTTGATGATGCCAAATGGAAAATCAGAAGGTGTTAAAAAAATCTTCACGTCATAACCAATCATGGTAAAGGCATGAAGTAGGCGCAAGAACTCAACATGCTTGTATCTCCATTAAAGAACTGAATCGACTTGCTTGAATTAAGGCCAAGACTGCCCATGCATGTGATGGGGTTAAGGTTCTTAAGTTTTGCTTTTTGGATGAAAAATTCACAAGTACGGTTCTTGGTGGTAATCATGGAGGCTGGCTTTGCATCCATTTCTAATTCTGTCACAAGAGCAGCATTCATGGCTGCTGCTTCCTCACTATTAGTTCCTGATTCATGTGGAAAATACTTCATCCGAATAACCATTGATACACCTCTTTCTGAAAGTTAAGTAGAAAAACATCCAATAAAGAGGATAGTCAGGTTTGTGTAGATAATAATTCTGATTTTGTTGTAGGAAGTGGATTACATAAATTACTGTACAAGTCAGAAAAGTTAGTGCAGCCAATTAGTTAAAAAACACCATTTTCCGAGAACCTGGTACGTTTACGAAATGCTGAAAGACAGAATTGCCTGTGGTACTGATTGAGCGGCTTAAAACAGGTCCTGATTGGAGTTATTTTAGTTGTATAAGGTTGACTGGTTTGACTAAAGCTAAATAGAAGCATGATTTTTAAGTACGGTGATGTAGTAAAATAACTATAAGAAGTGTTTAAAAACTATTGGTTGCATTTGCTGATTTAAAATAGCAGAGCGCTAGCATATCTAAGTGTATTAATGTTCATTCCCAAAGAGTGTCTCTCATCATGAAAATTGCCGTTGCTGGTACAGGATACGTTGGTCTATCTAACGCCGTCCTGCTCGCGCAAAATAACGAAGTGGTTGCAATTGACATCGTCCCAGAAAAAGTGGCGATGATTAATCGCAAAAATTCACCTATCATTGATGCCGAAATTGAGGATTACCTTAAGTATAAGAAATTGAATTTGCGCGCTACTCTAGATAAATATGAGGCTTTCGAGGGTGCCGCGTTTGTGATTATCGCCACTCCGACCGACTATGATCCAGTGACTAACTACTTCAATACAGAGTCTGTCGAGGCGGTGGTTCGCGATGTAATGGCCATCAACCCTCAAGCGGTGATGGTGATTAAGTCTACTGTGCCGGTGGGATACACCGCTAAACTTAAGACTGAGTTTGAATGTGACAATATCATCTTCTCACCTGAGTTCTTGCGTGAAGGGCGCGCATTACACGACAACCTTTATCCCTCACGTATCGTTGTTGGCGAACGTTCAGTTCGCGCTGAGACCTTCGTGAGACTATTGCAGGAGGGTGCAATCAAGCAAGATATTCCTGTTCTTCTCTCCGGTAGCACCGAGGCTGAGGCGATCAAACTATTCGCGAATACCTATCTGGCTATGCGGGTGGCTTACTTCAACGAACTGGACACTTATGCGGCAACTCATGCTTTAGATACTCGCCAAATAATTGATGGCGTTTGCTTGGATCCTCGTATCGGCTCACATTACAATAACCCTAGCTTCGGCTACGGTGGTTATTGTTTGCCCAAAGATACTAAGCAACTTCTTGCCAATTACCGTGACGTGCCGCAAAATCTAATCCATGCAATTGTCGAAGCCAACACCACGCGTAAGATATTTATCGCCGACGAGATTATCGGTAAACACCCCAAGGTAGTCGGTATTTACCGTCTCATCATGAAGGCTGGATCAGATAACTTCCGTGCCTCCTCTATTCAGGGGATCATGAAGCGCATCAAAGGTAAAGGCATCGAGGTCATCGTTTATGAGCCTGAGCTTAAGGAAGCTGATTTTTTTCATTCGAGGGTTATCACTGATTTGGAAATCTTTAAGCAGCAGTGCGATGTCATTATTACTAATCGCATGGCCGATGAGCTACGTGATGTCTCGACCAAAGTCTATACCCGTGACTTATTTGGTAGCGATTAAATGAAAATATTGGTCACTGGCTCAGCTGGATTTATTGGTTCAGCTCTGACATTAGAATTACTCAAGCGTGGTGACACGGTTGTCGGCATTGATAACCACAACGATTACTACGATTTGGCTCTCAAGGAAGCGCGTCTGGCTCGCCATGCCACTCACCCAAATTACACTCACCTGCGCATTGACCTTGCTGACCGCAATGCGATTGAGGATTGCTTCGCAACTTATAAGCCCAATCGTGTCGTGAACCTGGCTGCTCAGGCGGGTGTGCGATATTCAATTGAGAATCCGCTCGCCTACATTAACAGTAATATTGTCGGCTTCGCGCATATTCTTGAAGGGTGCCGTCACAATGGCGTTGAACACTTGGTGTATGCGAGTAGCTCAAGTGTATACGGTGCAAATACAACAATGCCATTCTCGGTGCACCACAATGTTGACCATCCGTTAAGCTTCTACGCCGCAAGCAAAAAAAGCAATGAGTTGATGGCGCACACGTATAGTCATCTCTACAATCTACCTACCACTGGCCTTCGCTTCTTTACTGTGTATGGTCCATGGGGCCGGCCAGACATGGCGCTCTTTAAGTTTACAAAAGCGATAGTTGCGGGAGAACCAATCGACGTATTCAACTATGGCAAGCATCGCCGAGATTTCACTTTTATTGATGACATCGTTGATGGTATAATGCGCGTCTTGGATCGCCCTGCATTTGGTAATGCTGAGTGGAATAGCAATCAACCTGATCCTGGCACTAGTCAGGTCCCATGGCGCATCTATAACATAGGTAATAGCAGCCCAGTTGAACTAATTGACTTAATAAGTTTATTAGAAAAGGTGTTGGGTAAAAGAGCCAAAATGAATTTAAAGTCCTTTCAGTTAGGTGATGTGCCCGACACTTATGCCAATATTGATGATATTGTCGAGCAGTTTAATTACCAGCCCAGTATGACAATTGAACAAGGTGTGATTAATTTTGTGGATTGGTTTATTAATTACTATGACTGATCATTTTTCGGATGACTTTGCTTTTTTCATTCCGACAAATAGAGTCGAAGTAACAAACTGCGATTTATATTAGAAGTTAAATTTAGTGGCGAAGGTAGTTTTAAGATTTGATTAAACAGACTAAAGTATTAAGTAAATAGAAAACTATGCAAACTATAAAAAAATTTAATTTTTTTAAAACATTAAATCGTGTCCAGGAGCTTCTATTAGATACTATAGGGCTGCTTCGAATTCAAAAACCAAACTCTAGCTTAAAAGAACATTTACGAGCTGTTGCGAAATATTTTTTTTTAGGTATTAAAAATATCACTAATGAAAGACCGATCTTTCTAGATTTTGATACAAATCTAAGTAAAAACAAAATATGGTGGTTCTTTTCGAACCAACTAGGATTTACCTTAAAACATATTAATGTCCGTGATTATTTAAATACACCAGTGGTTTTGAAAACCACTAATGGTGTTGAGCAAATGCCTGATAGACTTTTCAACTCATCAACAAATTCTTTGTTGCAAATTAGGGTTGTTTCTGAACTTTTAAATAAGAATTATTCTTCTTTTAGAGTCGAGAAATGGGAACATTGGCTTTCGCGCTATCAACTGACCAATGACCGTCTTCTCAAAAATGCAGGAATTACTAATGCCAAGTTATCTAGTCTTTCTACCCTCGAAATTGGTGCAGGTATTGGTGTTAATTCATTGGTCGAATCTTTAATGGTGGAGCAAGGTGTTGTAAATATAAATTATGATTTGCCGGGCATGTTGTCTTTGCAAAGAAATATTAGGGATTTTTTGGTTTTGGAAGAGCAAAATGAGGAATTATTTAACAACATTAAATATACATCCAATTATGAAGAACTTTTGACATTACTTTCTAATAACGAATACAAGATTTTGACATATTGGGCCTTTACCGAATTTCCTCTTGAGGAACGTGAGAAATTTGAAAAGGTTTTTAAGGGCGCCAAGTATGCAATTGTTGTTGCAAATCGATTGTTTGATGATGTTGATAACTTTGACTATATTCATAAATTAGCTAAGAGAATAAATAAAGATTTATATGAGACGCATGTCGAAAACCCAGCAAATCTTGGCTATGTTAAAAATCACAAAGCATTTCTGCTTGTTTAGATTGGGATTTTTTAAGTTGATAAAGAAGTGAACTTGAGTTCAAATAAAAACAATTCTTTACGCATCTATTCATCCTTAAAGATAATTAGCAATCTTCTTTCTGGTAAAGATAGGTTGAGAGTATTAATTGCATCAGTTTTGATAGCAATATCATCAATGCTAGAGATTGCTGCTATATCAAGTATGTACCCGTTTTTGGTATACGCATTTGATAGTGAGTCTAATTTCCCTGCTAGCGCAATCAACTTCGAAGCTATTCTTGGCCCGTTTAAGATATCACTGTTAAGCATAAGTATTGCTTATATTTTATTTATAGTTTTCTCATTTGTTTTGAGAGTGGCAATACTTAGACAAACGGGGCGTTACATTGCTTATGTTTCAAATAATTTAGCATCTAACATCTTCGAGAAAACAGTATTTAGTACTAAAGAGAAATTATCAAGCCAGGAGGTGATATCTAATATATTGCTTAGATGTAATTATGCGATGGGGGCATTTGTCAATATTAGTAGAATTTTTGCAGATTTAATCCTAATTGGGGGGGTTGTTTTTACATTGCTAAGTATAGATGCAATGATAACTATCCTAGTTGGGGGTGGCGTGGCCGGTTGTTACCTGCTTATTACTAAATTCACATCAAAAAAATCTTTGTTAAATGGAGTTTTAATTGATGAAAAATCAGTTCTTCAATTAAAGCATTCAGATCAGTGTTTGGGTAATTTTAAGAATATTGTTATTGAGGGGCGAATAAAAAACGAAGTACAGCGATTCAGAGATATTGATATTTTAATTCGACTTAGTAGGTTAAGTAACTTTCTCATAAACTCAATACCAAGATCAACAATTGAGACTTTTATTATTTGCGCTTTGGTGGTCGGAGTTTTCTATGTATCAACTCTAGGTATCGATGTTGCTGATTTTTTACCCATGATTGGTTTGTATCTTATTGCATTTCAAAGACTAATACCTGCGATTAACTCATTATTTATCAACTATATAAATATTCTTCAATCAGCTGAGTCTCTCGATCAGCTAGCTAGGCAAATAGACGACTTAGAGTTTAAGGAGGAAAGTGAATGTCGTGACTTTGACATTAATGAAATTGAGTTTTTGGAAGTTTCAAATATAAGCGATAAAACAAAGAAAAATTTATACAAACCAATAAGCTGCTTAATAAAAAAAGGTGACAAAGTAATCGTAACTGGTCCAAGTGGTATTGGAAAAAGTACATTTCTTGAATCTATCATTGGGCTAAATTCATCTTATTCGGGTAAGGTGAAAGTTAATGGTGAAGAAATTGTTAATGGAAATATAAGAGTTTGGTGGAATAGTCTTGCCTATGTTCCACAAACCGCTTACATATATGAAAATTCTCTTTTCTACAATATCACCATGTCTCTGGACAGAGAAAATTGCGACTTAGAAAAATACAAGATGGCTTGCGTAACATCTTGCCTTCCATTTAGTTATACAGATTTTCGTAAACACCAAGATATCCAAATTGCCGAAGATGGTAGAAATCTTTCTGGTGGAGAAAGGCAGAGATTACTGCTTGCGAGAGCACTATACAGAATGAAAAATGTTATTTTTCTAGATGAATCTCTAAGTGCTCTAGATGCTCAGTTAAGGCGTCAAATACTGGTTAACTTGATAGAAAATTTTCCGCAGACCACAGTTTTTTACATATCGCATAATGTTGACGATCGCACATTATTTGAAAAACAAATCAACTTGGATCGTCAATGAAGATAGCATTTTACGTCCCAAATCAAGGAATTAAAAACATCGACTTTAGTCATCCGCAAAACGGAAACCCAGGTACTGGGGCTGCAGAATACTTACACGTTGCGTTACCATATTATTTAAATTCTAGTGAAGTAACTGCATTTATCTATGCGCAAAACATTACTAGCATGCCTTCCGAGGTTGGGTGTGTAGAATGCGCATCCATAAGAGATGCTGCAATTAAAGCTAAAGAAAACGGGATTGATTTTTTTGTCTTTCGACCTCGCATACACGAGGAAGATAATATCTTAGACCTTATTGATGAACTTAAATTATGCTCGATTGGTCGTGCAGCACTAACGCCGTCCGTAAAACACCAGCGTAGAATGGCGAACTCTAAGTATTTTAAAGCATTGGTTGCGGTAGGGTCTGAGCAGTATGACTTCTTATGCGATAGCCCTGTTTCACCAAAACTGACATATATAGATAATGGAATTAGTTTTTCTGCTACGCAAAAGTACAACAATGTCTCTAAGAATATCAATTTAGTTACATATATGGGAGCAATTGTTCCTCAAAAAGGTTTTCATGTTTTAGCTAGAATTTGGCCCGAAGTTAGTAAGCGCCATCCAAAAGCAGAGCTCAGAGTTATAGGGTCATCAAAAATTTATAACGAAAATTATTTAGTTGGACAATTAGGTATTGCTGACAAGGATTACGAAGAGAAATACATAATTCCCTATCTTTGCGATTCAGAAAAAAGATTGCTACCTTCCGTAAAGTTTTTAGGTGGCCTCGGAGAAGAAAAGTATATCCACTTAACAGAATCTATTGTTTCTGTACCAAACCCCACCGGACAAACTGAAACTTGTTGCGTTAGTGCAATAGAAATGCAAGCTTGCGGAACTGCTGTTGTTACCGGAGCATACTACGCTCTTCTGGGTTCGGTTCAGCATCAAGAGACGGGCTTACTAGGACGGGGGGAAAAGATGCTTGTAGATAATATTTGCTATCTATTGAGCAACCCTGAAATTGCTATTGAACTTGGTAAGAAAGGTAAAAAGAAGGCTCTGGAGCAGTATGATTTTGAGGTGGTAATTAAAAATTGGAAGCTGCTATTCAATAGTATTAATAAGGACGCAATTTGGAAACCAAAGCACCAGTTTAAGTATTTAAAGTATCACAGAAAATGGCTAAGACTAGTGAACTACCTTTTTTTAAAAATTTCCGGGGTGCGATTGACTTTTCTCTCAGTGCAAGAGTTAGAGTCGTTTTTAATTAGATTTGTGCATAGATTCAAATGATGAATATGTCTTTGACTTCAACCTCAACCTCTTAAAAAATATGTGTGGATTTACAGTTGCTATAGCATCCAGTCATTCCAGAATCAAGCTGGATGTTGATTCTAAAATGAAATTATCACTGGAGAACATTTCTCATAGAGGCCCAGACTCAAGTAATGCATTAACTGTTGGTGAAGTTACATTAGGTCATTGTAGGCTATCTATTATCGATTTAGATGAGAGATCAAATCAACCTCTTACCAGTACCGATGCAAATTATCATATAGTATTTAATGGGGAAATCTATAACTACAAAGATATTAGGCGAGAACTCGACAGCTGGATATTCAAAACTAACTCAGACACGGAAGTTTTGCTGGCTGCTTATGATAAATGGGGGGTCTCTTGCTTTAGTCGTTTTATTGGTCAATTTGCTGTATGCATTCTTGATGTAAACAAAAATAAGCTGATTATTTCTCGAGATATGATGGGTGAAAAACCCTTATATGTGCACTCCAATGCTCGAGGTGTATTTTATAGTTCCGAAATAAGAGGTTTATTGCCGTTTCTATCTGAAACCCCATTAATCAATTTTTCTGCTTTTAATGATTATCTTCACTATCAGTATATTCCCGAACCAGATTGTATTATTGAAAACATTCACAAGATCGAAGCCGGCGCTATCGTATCTTTAGATCTAAATACGATGAAAACTCATACTGAACGATTTTGGAATTGGTGTGAGCTCAAAGTAGAACCTGCAAAAATTACAATGCCTGACATAGAAAAGCAGCTGAAGAGCGCAATAAATTATTCTCTGGTAGCAGATGTTCCTATCGGTTTAGGTCTTTCAGCGGGTTTGGATTCCGCGGCTATTGCATTGTTCGCAAAAGAATCTGGCATCGAATTTTCTACTTACACTATTGGATACTCTGGTAAACCTACTTATGATGAGCGTGATGGAGCTAGTTTGCTGGCCAAGCATCTTGGTTTAAAGAATACGCAGGTTGAAATTAACCCTGATGAATTCATTGATAATTTTGAAGAATACTGTAACGCACTATCAGAGCCGATTGCTGATACTGCTGGTTACGGTCATTATCTTGTATCCAAAACCATTGCGAAAAATGGACATAAAGTTATGCTCTCCGGAATTGGTGGCGATGAATTATTCTGGGGATATGAGTGGACAAGACTTGCTATTCAGTTTGAAGAGGTGGTGCGGTTTAGTGCGCCACAGGTTGTCGTAGACTTTCTTCGCCATACACCTAAAGTACTTAAGTTGATTTTTATGTTGTCTCGATCAGGAAAAGTACCAGAAAAACTTCGTAGCTATTTTCGGTTGCTGTATGCTTGGTTAGTTCGCACAACACCTCCAGGTCAAGCTATGTTTATGGGTATTTCAGGGGCCCCGGAGTTCACCTCTCAAGTGAATGTTGGTGACAGTTTTTATTCAAACCTTGAAAGTGCAAGCATGCCCCATTCTGTCTATAGGCATACTGAGAATATTAGAATGCACGATACAAGCGAGGATATTATTGTTGACTTGCTAAGTAAGCTAAATCGTACATGGCTAATTTCAAATTGCGTCCAGTTAGCAGATACTCTCTCAATGTCGAACAGCATCGAGTCGCGCTCTCCTTTTCTTAACGCTAATTTAATTAAAACTATGTTGGCCTATAACACTCAGAATCGAGCCGACAGACATGGAAGTAAGGCAGTTCTTCGTAAAATCTTGGAGAACAAGTTGCCTGATGCACTACTCAATAGACCAAAATCAGGATTCGTTACTCCAGTCGGCAAATGGGTTAACTTATTAGAGGATAGGTATGAGGATTTATTGAATAACGGAAAGCTGGTAGAGCTAGGTCTAATTAAGCGTAATTTCTTCAAAATATATGACCCACGTAATGTAACGCTTCATACTAAATACAGGCTAATATTTTTAGAAATTTGGTACTCTAATCTATTAAATAAGTATATAAAAACATAATATTGAGAAAGAATCAGCACTTGAGAAATATTTTATACCCTGTCTTGAAATCCTCATCAAGACTTTTATCTCAAATTGTTCCACTACTTCATAAATTAAGATTTAATCGGTATTGGACTATTTTACTTAAGTTGCTGCCAAGGCGGGGTGGTTATGTTCGATCCGTGTATGGTCCTTATCTGAGAGAAAGGCGTGGCGATCATCAGTTTTATCTTTGTGCTACAGGAAAAAGTGGATTTAAATTAGCTAATATAATTAATGAGCTTGATACTAAGTTCACATTTATTGATATTGGGGCCAATATGGGCCTATATAGTCTACTGGCAGCCAAAAATAAAAATATATCTCAAGTAATCTCTGTCGAGCCCAACCCAACTGTTATTGATTATTTAAAAGATAATATTGTCTACAATAACTCCCATGTTGTAACGGTTTTGGAGGGGGCGGTTTCTGGAAGCTCTTCTATAGTTGAGCTTTATTATGATGATTGGCACTTGGGAATGGGAAGTATTGAGCGCCAAGGTAGTCATCGAGTTATAGTTAAATCATTTAATCGAGATTATTTTTCAACTCATTTTTTTAAAATAAAAAATGATGTATTTTTAAAAGTTGATGTAGAGGGTGCCGAATGTGAAGTTCTTGAAGAGATATTTGCGGCAAGCAATTCAGACATCATAAAAAATGTATTTGTTGAAATCACACCAAAATGGATATCGCAAGATAAAATCGAAAAAATTTATTGCTTAATGAGGTTGAATGGTTTTAAGTTAAAGTGGCGATCAAGGGACAATGATCAGTATGACGCATATTTTGTAAAAGATAAAAATTACCAACTTGCAGACGATATAAGAAAAAAACTACTAAGTAATATTTCTAAAAAACCGAAGTACTCAGTTTGCGTTCCTAACTACAATATGAGTGACACAATTTACCAAGCTATTTCTAGTGTAGCGGGGCAGCTTAATGATGATTATGAAATATTAATCATTGATGATGGATCAAATGATGAAAGTAAGGATGTCATTCATCGGTTAGAAACGGATTACCCTATTATTAGAGCTATTTTTTTGCCGAGGGATAAAAACCGTTACTTGGGTGAAACAAGAAACTTATCCGTTTACAGCGCTTTAGGTGACTATGTCTTACTTCATATTGACGCAGATGATGTTTGGGAGGAGTATCTCCAGGATTTGGTAAAACTCTTTCACCACATAGAAAAAGCTTATAACAGAGATTTTTTATTGGTTGGGCAACAAACTGGAATTATCAAAAGAGAGTTAATGTTAACTTCAGGAGGATATGAAAATATCTATAGAGGTGAAGATCGTAATTTAATGTTTAATCTAGCCGCGCAAGATAAAATTTTGTTTTTAAACTATAAAACTTTTAGGCACAGACTAAGCAGGCCCCCAAACAAAAAATATATAAAAGTAATTTGGGATATGTGGTCACATATTCAATATGACTTAATGTACTGTGAACAAAAATTGAATTACATAATTACCGCATTATTTTTTTCTTACAATAATTCAGACTTTACTGCCAAAACAAGAATGCTAAGAGCGCTAATGATAATGCCTGCATGGGTGCGTTCATTGTTTGCTGAGAAGAGATCAATTTCCATGAGTTGGGAAGATTTTTTGGCATACCGTCAATCAAGAAGGGGTAACTTTGAATCACTTATGGAAAAGGCTGGTCATCCCATGAAGCTCTCAGAAGTAGTTACAGGAAAGGCCGAGGAGATTTTTAGCTATCAAGTTTCTAATAAAGGTTTCAAGGGTGAGTGATTTAAAAATAGCCATAGTAGTAATGGCTCATAACCCATATCAGTATTTTTCTGAGTTTATTGTTCACAATAAAAATTTAGCTGATCATATATATGTGATTGACCACCGATCAAGCAAGAAGCTAAGTATGCTAAATATCGATGGGGTAACTTTCATTGAATCTAACCAAGTTTGTCAATTTCAGTCTGAGGTTACAAATGTATTAATTCGTGACTTTAAACTATATGAAAGATATGATTGGATCTTCGTACTTGATATTGATGAGTTTCCCCCATTTAATAATAAAAATGACTTGTGCCATTTTTTGCAAAGACATAAGGATGATAAGGTCTTGGCGTTTAATTGGCGAAATGGTGTCGGTGTTTATCCCACAGTTGAAGACAAGTTAAAACCTGAGGATTCGTTAATTGATGCAAGTCCATTATTAGTTAGCAATCATACAAATATAAATGTAAAAGTTGTTGCAAATTGTAATAGACTTAGATACCCCTTCTACTTTCGAACTGGTGCGCATGAAATTGTTCAGCCACGACAGTTTTTATCAAAGTTTTACAAAGAGAATCAATACAAATCAATTAGACCCGCTAAGCAACAGCACTTTTTGTATCACATAGTCTCTTATGATCGAAAATCTTTTTATAAGAAAATACAAAACTATGTTGATCAAATGGAAATGCGTAAGCACGTGAAAGGCCAAGGAGGTTGGATGGTTAGGGAGTATTTGGTGGATTTTGATGATCGTGCTTGGCTGGAAATCATTCAAAATTTCAGGGTTTCAAAAGAAGAGCACATCATGAAGAACGTGGATGAGAATATCTTTTCTAGATGTGATTTATTCGGACATTTAGACATGAAAGAAATACATCTGCTTAAGAGCAAAGTCCTGTTGTTGGATGAAAAAATTCTTCCTGAGAGTGGGATGGCCGAGCAGCAATACATAAAAAACAAATCCCTCGATACTGATTTAATGAAAAACCTACAAAGTTTTGCAGTTAAAACTGAGGGAAATCTGAGCAAGATTGACATCATCCAATGAACAAATTCTAAAACCAGGAACTACTATGTCAATGCAAAGACTTAAAATCGTATCTGACTATCTCAACAATAATTTCAAGGAGTATTCTTTAATAGACTTGGGATGTAGGACTAGAGCTTTATTTCCTTTGTTAAAATCTTGTAATTGTTACATGGGAACAGATTTGGAAAATGGTGACAATGTTATAGGTTGTAACCTTGAGCAAAGTCTTCCTTTTGATGACAATAGTTACGATATTGTGTGCGCCTTGGATGTGCTGGAGCACCTTGAAAATATTCATAGTGCTTTTAATGAAATAAAGCGCATTGGCAAAAAAGCAGCCATTATTTCTTTGCCGAATATGGCTCACTGGACTTTTCGATTACAATTTTTTACTAGAGGATTTTTATCCGGAAAGTATACTTTTCATGACTCGCCCGTGGTTGACAGGCATAGATGGGTTACCAATTACGTTGAGTCAAAAAATTTTATAGAAAAGAATCTTAACGGTCATAAAGTTGAATTTATAGAAATCATTCCAGCTAGAGGAAGAACAAGAATAATCAGTCGGCCAATCGAATCGTGGTTAGCGAAAAAATATCCCAATGTATTCGTTTACGGTTTAATAGCTGTGATTCATTTGGTTAAGGAAAAAGATAAATGACTCAATTAGTTAAAGATAAGCGTTCTTTCAAATTGAAGATTGTAGATTGTTTATTTTCATTCTTGTTTAATTCTAAATTTTTAAAAGAAAAGCTAAAAATTATCGCTGATAGGGCTTTAATTCAATATAAAGGCTACAAATTTTCCTATAACAGTAGTGAAAATGGTGAGATTGAGTTTATTAACCACTTATCACGTATCTACATCAAAAAAACCTTTCGATTTTTTGATGTGGGTGCTCACCACGGAACTTATACCGCGATGATTTTAGATTTTTTCCCAGATTGTTCCGGTCGGTTGTTTGAGCCGACGCCACAAAGCTTTAAAAAGTTATGTGAAAATTATGGCAATAATAATCTTCTAACTTTGCATAACTCTGCATTGTCTAACTTCACTGGTAGAGCTGAATTTATTAGCTATCCTGATGACCCAACAAGAAATGGGTTGAGTGGAGTGGGTAAGGAGGTGACATTCATTTCTGAAGACATTATTTGCGAGGTTATCAAGGGCGATGAGTTTTGCCATAATCAAGATATAGAAAGCTTTGAACTACTAAAAATTGATGCTGAAGGTCATGACTTTAATGTTATTAAAGGGTTTGAGAATAAGATTGCACAAAAAGCAATTGATGTTATTCAATTTGAATATACATTCAAACATGCAGATCTCGGGATACCGCTAAGAAAATACTATGATTTCTTTAAAGCTAATGGGTATTCTATCGGTCCAATTAGAAAAAAAGGTATAGAATTTTATGATAGCTTTGATCCTCGTTTCAATGAGTATGAATTTGGGCCGAATTATGTAGCCGTAAAATTTGAACTGGTAGATAAATTTCGTAAATTCCAATAATTTTGATTTTTTAGAATTTTTTGTTTAATTAATTTATAAGTTAACTTCTTGGAACCTTACTAGGCCAGTTCAGAGGCTTCTAAAAATTATGAAAATATTAATAACAGGTGGTGCGGGATTTATTGGAAGTCATCTGTGTGAGACTCTTGTGAGGGACGAATCCTGCGAAATAACATCACTGGACGATTACTCTACGGGTTCAGAGGCAAATCATATCGCTGGAGTAAGTTATATAAAGGGTAGCACGCTTGATATCGATAGATTTATAAATTTTTCTCCTGATGTTGTTTATCACCTAGGTGAATATTCTAGAGTGGAGCAGAGCTTTGGGGATATAAGTACTGTTTGGAATTCAAACAAGCAAGGCACATTTGCCGTGCTCCAGTTTTGCCGAAAACATGCAGCGAAGATCATATATGCTGGAAGTAGCACAAAGTTTGGTGATGGAGGACTTGGGCGCAGTCAAAGTCCATACGGCTGGACAAAAGCAAGTAATACAGAGCTTGTCGTAAATTATGGCAGATGGTTTGATTTACCCTACGCTATAGTATATTTTTATAATGCTTATGGGCCACGAGAAATATCAAATGGCAAATACGCAACGTTAATTGGGCTTTTTACCCAAAAAATGAGAGATAAACAGCCGCTCACTGTTGTTAGTCCTGGCACCCAAAAAAGAAACTTTACTCATGTTGATGACATAGTTTCAGGTTTGATCCTAGTGGGTAAAAATGGTTTTGGTGATGAGTTTGGTATCGGCTCACTTGATGCTTATAGCGTACTTGAGGTTGCTGAGCTATTTGGTGGTGATATTGATATGATAGATGAAAGACGTGGTAATAGGATGTCGGCTGAAGTTATGATTGAAAAGACTGAGCAGCTTGGTTGGCGACCCAAAAAAAATCTTGTCGATTACATTCAAGATTTAAAAGATAGAAGCTGGATGTGACAAACCCCTTAATCACAATTGGCATCACTGCGTATAACGCAGAAAAAACCATACAGAGATGTATTCTTAGCGCTTTTTCACAAACTTGGAGGCCATTTGAAGTTATTGTGATCGACGATTGCTCTCATGATGAAACGCTGAATATAGTTAATCAAGTTTCTGAGAATTCATCAAATATAAGAGTATTTATAAACTCTACGAATAGCGGTGTGGCTTTCACGCGCAACCGAATCATAAATGAAGCGAATGGCGAGTTTATTATTTTTTTTGATGATGATGATGAGAGTTTGCCGGAGAGAATTTCGATTCAATATAAGCGAATCATAGATTATGAAAAGCAGTTTGCTGGGGGTGCGCCAGTAATTTGTCATACAGCTAGAATGCTGCGCTATCCAAGCGGTGAAGTTCGTTTTGAGCGAACAATGGGTCAGACTCTGTTAAAGTCAGCACCATCGGGGCCTGCTGTCGCTCGACGCATTTTGTTTGGCCAGCCTTTGCAGGATGGTTATGGTGCATGCCCCACGTGTAGTCAGATGGCTCGATTATCTACCTATAGGCATTTAGGAGGTTTTGACGAATCACTGAGACGAGGGGAGGATACTGATTTCAATATACGTCTCGCTTTAGCAGGCGGTCACTTTGTAGGCATTGCAGAGCCACTAGTCATTCAGAATATGACTAAAACATCGGAAAAAAATTTACAGGTTGAATATGAGTTTATGAAGAGGTTGTTATATAAGCATAGGAACTTCATGGAGCAAGCCGGCCAATTTAATTTTGGCTTGGATTGGCTTGATCTCAAGCAGGCTTGGATGAAAAATCATCACACCGTCTTCACAAAACTATTATTCAAACTCATTTTTTTACACCCAATCTTAACAATACGTCGCTTAATTTTCGCAGTGCCTAACATCGGTTTGAACAAAGCATTCAGTCATTTTCACAGTGATTTACCCCGCTAACATTATCCCTCTGATCATGATTAGAAGGAGAAATTCTAAATGAAATGGGCGCTTAAAATCATAGCTAAGATTTTCATGTCTAGGCTCCCTCTATCCTATGATTATTGGCAATCACTGGGGCTTTTTCGTCACGGTAGCATGGATTCTATAGGATATTCTGTCAATGTATTTGAGCTGCATTTAAATCGAGCCTTTCCTGGCGGCTTGCCACCTGATGCAGTGATTCTCGAGCTTGGCCCCGGTGATAGTCTCGCATCAGCGGTGTTGGGGTATGCTAATGGCGCTTCTTTGACCTATCTTGTAGATGTTGGTGAATTTGCGCGAAGGGATATCATTTTTTATCAGAATTTAGCTATAGATATTGTTAATAGGGGATTAAACAGCCCTGATTTTTCTAATATTACTTCTTTTGACGATATTCTTAAGGTAAGTCGCGCAAGGTATTTGACTTCTGGATTATCTAGTCTCCGCTCGATACCCTCTTCAAGCGTTGATTTTATTTGGTCGCATTCAGTTCTTGAACACGTTCGAAAAAATGAGTTACCTAGTTTTATGGCTGAGCTTAAACGCATTCTAAAACCATCCAGTATTTCCTCTCATAATATTGATTACCAAGACCATTTAGATTTATCCTTAAACAATTTACGATTTTCTGAAAAGTTATGGGAATCTGACTTTTTTGCAAAATCAGGTTTTTACACAAATAGGGTGCCAGCAGTCTGCTTACACAAAATGTTTAAAGACGTAGGGTTCGATATTCTTGAAGAGGAATTTGGCAAGTGGCCTTCCTTGCCTATTAAACGCAATGCAATCCATCCAGAATTTCAACAATTTACTGATGAACAATTAATCAATAGAACATCTCATTTGTTGTTGAGAACATGAGTAACCTTTCAGACTTGCCTAAAATTACCATTGGCATAACTTGTTACAACGCTTGCTCAACAATTGAGCGGGCTCTTGACAGTGCCTTGTCTCAGGTTTGGCCTAGTATGGAGGTACTTGTTGTAGATGATGGTTCGACTGATGGTAGTCGCGAAATTCTTGCTCGAAGGGCAACTGCTGAACCGCGCTTACGGATTATTGAACATTCAGTCAACTTTGGATGTGCAACTGCTCGAAACACTTTAGTTGAGGCAGCAAAAGGCGAGTTTCTAGCGTTCTTTGATGATGATGATGTTAGTGATCCCGATCGTTTGCGGTTGCAGTATGATCGTATTGTTGCATACGAACTAGAGGCTGGTACAAAATTGGTCGCATGCTATGCTTCTGGAAAGCGAATTTATCCCAATGGCTACGTGATGCCTATTCGGGCCGTCGGTGCAGACGGATTGCCACCGGTTGGTCATATGATGGCTGATTATCTTCTATTTAATAAACGTTACCCAGGTGTCTTTTACGGTGGTGGCACACCTACTTGTTCCTTGATGGCGCGCACGATCGTTTTTCGCAATCTGGGTGGCTTCGATATCAGGATGCGTCGGCAAGAAGATGTAGATTTTGCAATACGTTTTGCCTTCAAGGGCGGTCATTTCATCGGTGTTTCTGAGTCTGTGTTAATTCAAAATGCTACTGGGGGTAATGAAAAGACAGCTCACATCGAGTTTGAAAGTTCTCTTCAGTTATTAGAAAAGAATTCAGAATATCTTCGCAATAAGGATTACTACATTTATATGCAATTATGGTCAGAGCTACGCTATCGACATTTTTCTGGTCAAGATGCGTGGGCGACATTCGTCCTTTTGCGCTTGTTTCTATTTTATCCAGTTCGCACGATGCGTCATTTTGTAAGATCTGCCACTCGTCGGTTTTGCCACGAGAGACGTATGAATACTCAACATGACTGAGCCAATATCCATCTTATTTGTCTGCCGTAATTTCCACCTTATGGCGGGAGGTGTGGAGCGTATGGCAACTCTGATCATGAATCAGATGGTCAAGCGTGGGTTTAGGGTAGGTCTAGTGACTTGGGATTCTGCTGATGCTAAAGCTCATTATCACCTTGACCCTTCAGTGACGTGGCTAAAACTTAATCTTGGTTCGCCTGAGGTGCGTGCGGGATGGGGGTTACGTCTAAAGCGGCAATTGGCGCTTAGACGAATTGCAAAGAATTTTAAACCCGATGTGTCGATCGGTTTCCAGGTGGGCACTTTCATTGCTGCTCGAACTGCCATGCTTGGCATGGGAATACCCATCATTGCAGCAGAACGCAACTCGCCAGATTTGTTTAACTTCGTGTCTGGCGGCGATAGACAGCGCAGAAGAGCTGATCTTGCGCTGATGATTGCGGATTGCGTGACTGTGCAGCTCGAAAGCTATCGCAATAAATATCCTGCAAGCCTAAGGCAGCGGATCATCACTATTCCAAATCCGGTAAAACCGCTTGAATATCCTGCTTATCCCAATGATGAGGTTGAGCCTCCTCGGCGCATCCTCAACGTAGGGCGTTTATCGTATCAAAAAAATCAGGATTTGCTGATTCGTGCTTTCGCAAGAATTGCCTCGGGCAACTCTGATTGGGTGCTAACTCTCGTTGGTGAAGGTGAAAAAAGAGGTGATATAGAACGCTTAATTGCTAAGAATGGTTTGACAAACAGGATTGAGTTGATTGGGGCAGTTACGGATGTGGATTCTTGGTATTGTAAAAGTGCTTTCCTAGCATTTCCCTCTTTGTGGGAAGGCTTCCCCAATGCTCTAGTTGAAGCTTTTAGTCATGGATTACCTGCTGTTGGGCTTCAACAGACGGCTGGTGTAAACGAACTTTTGAAACATAACGAGACTGGAATTTTGGCATCTGAGGACGAGTGCAGTTTTGCTGCTGCTTTACAAACGATGATTGATGATGTTGAGTTTAGGCGACGGGCTGGCCGGATGGCTCGCGAATCAATCTTGGATTACCAACCAGAAGCTATTTTCAATCAGTGGGCAAAACTTTTCACCATGCTTGCCGGTAAGAAAAGCGCGTGAAGATATTATTTGCGATCAAGCGTTTGTCATCGACTGTCGGTGGTGCAGAGCGTGTGCTTTGCACAGTTTGTTCTGATTTAGTTGGTCGAGGGCATGAGGTATCTATTCTTACCTTTGATTCTCCCGGTGAAATGTCTTTTTATCCGCTAGATCCACGAGTTAATAGAATTGATTTGGGCATTGGTGATTCTTCACGACCTGCGGGTATGATTGAGACTTTAATTAGGATGAAATCATTGCGCCAAGCCGTCAATAAAGAGGGACCAGATGTGGTTGTGGGTTTCATGCATTCAATGTTTGTTCCCTTAGCATTTGCTCTTGCTGGTACAGGACTCCCTGTTGTTGGTAGTGAGCATATTGTTCCAGAACATTATCGAACACGCCGTTTACAGTACCTATTATTGATTGTTGCATCCTTATTTCTTAACAAGCTAACAGTACTATCGCAGTCAATTCGCTCTCGGTACCCATTCATTGTTAGAAGAAGAATGGTTGAGATGCCTAACCCGGTTGAAGCCGCATTAGATTGTGCAAACGTCAGTGATGCAAATGAAGTCTTTACTCTTTTAAGTGTTGGTAGACTTGAAATGCAGAAGGATCATTCAACCCTAATACGGGCCTTTGCTCTAATAATGCATCGATTTCCACAATGGCAACTGAAGATTGTAGGTGAAGGGTCTCAGCGCCAAGACTTAATGTTTCTGATTAATGAACTTGATATGGCTGAACGGATCATGATGCCTGGTGTGTTAACAAATATTGGCGAAGCTTATCATTCTGCACAAGCGTTCGTAATTCCATCACGTTATGAAGCATTTGGTCTAGTGACTACTGAAGCAATGTCTTATGGACTACCTGTTATTGGTTTTGCGGATTGTCCAGGTACAAATGAAATTATTATCAATGGAGTGAATGGTCTACTGGTTGAGCCTGGTGACGATAGAGTCACTTCACTTGCGCAGGCGCTATCCACCTTACTTTCAAATCAGGACCTGCGACAACAATTCGGCTCAACTGGAAGGCAATCCATTCTTGCCTTTTTTTCATCAAGACAAGTCTGCAATAAATGGGAAGAATTATTGAGTGTGTACTGCAAACCATCTTTGCATCAGGTGTCTAAAAACAAAAATGACGAGGTTAACTAGGTATGTGTGGCATAGCAGGGTTTTTTGCTCCCAGTCAACCGCAAGGTCAACACTTTAGAGATATCGCTTGTGATATGGTGCGTCGCTTGGTCCATAGGGGGCCTGATGATGAGGGTGTTTGGTTGGAGGATTCAGCTGGATTAGCGCTCGCACATCGTCGGCTTGCCATTCTCGACTTATCCGAAACTGGACATCAGCCGATGATCTCGCAATGCGGTCGTTTTGTTATTGTCTTCAATGGGGAAATTTACAATCATCTGGCAATTAGGCATGAACTAGAGCGAAACTCTTTGTCATCAGGTGGTTGGCGTGGGCACTCAGATACTGAAACGCTTCTTGCTGCGGTTACGGCTTGGGGGTTGGATCGTACACTCAAGTTGGTGGTTGGCATGTTCGCTTTTGCTTTATGGGACCGAAAAGAAAAAGCTTTATATCTAGCTAGAGATCGAGTTGGAGAAAAGCCGCTTTACTATGGTTTGCATAAAAACACCTTGCTATTTGCTTCCGAACTCAAGGCAATACGTGCCTTCCCAGGGTTTCAGGCTGAAGTGAATCGTGATGCGTTGATGCTGTTCCTTCGCCACAATGTAATTCCGGCTCCTCTGTCTATTTACTGCGGTATTTTGAAACTACCACCAGGTAGCTTTATTAAAATTAATCAAGAAAATATTTCAAATGGGGTATTGCCTAAAACAATGCCCTACTGGTCTATGTTGGAAGTTGCGGTAAATGGTCAAAATAATCTCTTCAAAGGCAGTTCACTCAAAGCTATTGATGAGCTTGATCGGCTCTTAAGACAGTCAATTTCAGGACAAATGCTCGCTGATGTCCCAGTTGGAGCGTTTCTTTCAGGAGGAATCGATTCTTCTGCTGTGGCGGCATTAATGCAAGCCCAATCAACAAAGCCAATAAAGACATTTACCATAGGATTCCATGAAGGTGATTATGATGAGGCTCACTATGCGCGCGCTATTGCAACCCATCTTGAGACAGATCACACTGAACTTTATGTAACACCAGAGCAAGTGCTATCTGTAATTCCTCGTTTATCAAAACTTTATGATGAGCCTTTTGCTGATGTCTCTCAAATCCCTACTTTTTTGGTCAGTGAATTAGCTCAACGTAATGTGAAGGCTTGTTTGTCTGGGGATGGTGGAGACGAACTTTTTGGCGGATACAACCGCTATACAGTTGGGGCACGGTTGTGGCGCCAGTTGGGGGGGGTGCCAAAGCCAGTACGGGCAGGGATATCGGCAGGTATTAGTGCCATTCGACCATCGACATGGGATTATTGCTTCAGTAAATTAGGTTTGCTGCTTCCTCGTGGTTTGCGTGTCAAAACACCCGGAATCAAGCTACAGAAAATTGCAGAGATGTTAACTGCCTCTTCGTCAGAAGAGGCGTACCTTAGGCTGGTATCTTGCTGGACGAATTTGGAACGGGTTGTCATAGGCGCTAAGTTGTTTACTAGTCCAATGCAGAATCAGCTAGATACCTCTATGATGTCAGAGCTTGAGCATCAGATGATGTGCCTAGATTCTTTAACTTATCTGCCCGATGATATTTTGGCGAAATTAGATAGGGCCGCAATGGGGGCATCACTGGAGACTCGGGTTCCCATGTTAGATCACCGTGTAATAGAATTTGCTTGGCGCTTGCCGCTTGAAATGAAAATTCGTAATCATGAAGGTAAATGGTTATTACGGCAGGTTTTAGATCGATATGTGCCACGCACTCTTGTAGATCGACCAAAGACGGGTTTTAGTGTGCCCCTCGATTTATGGTTACGTGGGCCACTCAAGGACTGGGCTGAGGAATTGCTCAATCCAGAAGTATTAAAGGCACAAGGTTTTTTTGCGCCTGAGCCAATAAGAGCAAAGTGGAAAGAGCATCAAGAAGAAAAGAGAAACTGGTCAAGTCAGCTTTGGAGTGTGTTGATGTTCCAAGAGTGGCTTAATTCAGAGCGGGGAAATTGATTGCGATTTTTCGTCAAACTGTGAATTGAGGACTTTTAGGCCAAGGTAGTTTGGTTTGTAAATTCAATTTGCGCGAGTAATGATAAGGATTAATTTAAAGAGTATGAGAGTGGAGAGCAAAAATATTATTAGATGCTTTATTGGCTTGTGGTTAGTCCTTGCAGCTATTCACTGTATCCAATATCTTTTTCAAGAGCTAGCTATCAAAGAGGAGTCATTAGTTATAGCATCAAGTGATCTTAATGCATTACAAGAATTTAACTATGCCAGCGATTTATTTGACATGAGATGCATTTATAAACATTCATCTTATAAAGTTGGTAACTTTGTTTGCCCGGTCACCGATTCAAGTAAATCTATTGAATTTCACATCGGTGAAACAATTCTCCTCAAGCATAGAAAGACTGTACTAGATTTCTGTGAAAAAAGGCATGCCATGATCGGTCACTTACAAATGCTAAGAGAGTATGTTGTCGAGAAAAATATCCCAACTGATACTATTGACATAGTCTATTTCAGAGATGTCGTTTTTCTTTTGCTTGATTATATTGAGGCAATAAAAAATCTATCAAGTATTAGGAGAGAATATAGTATTGAGATATGCTAAAAATGCTAGTTAAAAACATACTTAAATTTATGTTTTTGTCGATAATTTTATTTATAAATAAAATTGATTAATTTAACCTGAAAATCATCTTTGATGTTATCTTTAAATAACTTTTATATATCGCTGTCGCTCTTAATAATAGCAAGCACAATGGCAATTTCCAATGTTAATAAATCTTACTTTATTACATTATTTATGCTATTTTTCTCACTTACAATTATTAATTGTTGGGCCTTTTTAAAAAATGAAAAATCAATTTACTATGTTTTTGCTTGTATTATATTCATCATTGCCCCAACTTCCTTCGGTTTGTGGGGGACATTAAGCATATTAAAGTTGCTGGTTATAATTTATATATTAATATATTTATTGTGGCTAGTAGATTTTATTTATAAAAAATATTCTGAAGAGAGGGATTTCTTAAAGACGGTTGCGCACATCGCACTTTTTTTATACATGGCGTATTATTTATCCAGTATATTATTAAATAGTTTTATTTTGAAAAACTACTCTCCACCTTTGATTTCAGTATATGCTCCACTTTCAATAGCAGTATTATACATACCAAGTAAGATACTATTTTTTACAATTTGTACATTAATAGTGGCATGGATTGATAAAGATAGAACTGGTGTGCTGATTTGTTCAATTGCTCTCATTTACTTTTCTCTAGAGAAATTCAAATTTGCTATTAATAAAAAGTTATTCCTTTCCCTCGTACTTCTTTTCCCATATGTATATTTAATTACAATTACTGTTGCAGGTAATTTATTTGATATTAGTGAGATCACATCCAGTCGTAGCGAAATCGCTATTCATTGGTGGAAAATTTTTACTAATCATCCTGAGTTGTTAATATCGGGATTTGGTGATAATGATGGCTATGCTAATATTTTCACTAAAAATAATAGCGAGTCCAGTTTTACTGATTATAGTCAGCCACATAATATAGTGTTGGGCGAGATACTGAGAATGGGGGTTTTAAATGTTGTATTAGTTCATTATTTTATATTTCGAATAATTACTAAAAAAAGCCTTCACTTTTTCATGGTGCCAACCTTGCTCTTCCTTGTGGCCACATTCTCATTTGGAGGGCCCTCAAATCTTATTATGTTCCATCCCCTTAATGTGATATTTTTCTTATTCTTTTTTTCCATGATGAAAACAGGTAGGCTTCACTAAGTATCATCTTAAATCAGACCAATTGGTAATTTTTTGGTTAGATCTTTAAATTTTATGGCCTTGCCGTTTAACCTGTGTTCTCGAAAAACACTAACTAGAAGTACGGGATTGTAATGAAGCCCACGAAAATTTTGTTTGTTGTAACGGAAGATTGGTATTTCTGTTCGCATCGTCTTCCTCTTGCTATTAATGCAGTTCAAAGTGGTTGTGAGGTTGTCATCGCCACGCGTGTTGCAGGGCATAAGGAGACCATTGAATCGTCTGGTATTCGTGTAATTCCTCTTTTACTCATGAAGCGTTCAAGTTTGAACATTTTTCGTGAACTAGCTGCATTTTTTGAGATTTTTTTTATTCTTCGAAGGGAGCGGCCCAATATAGTTCATCTGATTGCTTTAAAACCTGTTATTTATGGCTCATTAGCTGCCAAACTGCTGGGCGTTCCTGCCAGGATATGCGCCTTGGGGGGGCTTGGTTTTATCTTTTCATCTGAACTACTCCTCGCTCGGCTGCTTAGGCCGCTGCTACTATTTCCATTTCGGTTTATCTTTAATGATCCTCGAAGCCGTTTGATTCTTCAAAATCAAGATGATCTTCACTTACTGGTAAAGAGCGCTTATGTTGATTCTTCTAGAATTCGCATAATAAGGGGCGCTGGGGTCGATCTTAATGATTATGTTTATTGTGACTTACCCACTGGCATACCTGTGGTCATGTTAGCCTCTCGCATGCTCTGGGACAAGGGGGTTGGGGAGTTTGTGCGGGCAGCTAATATAATCAAGGAAAAAGGCATTGTTGCTAGATTTGTTTTGGTAGGTGAACCGGATACTGAAAATCCATCAACTGTTTCAACTAAACAGCTTAATGAGTGGCACAAAACAGGTATTGTTGAATGGTGGGGTTATTGCACTGATATGCCCAAAATACTTTCTCAATCTACTATAGTTTGTTTACCCACATGGTATGGTGAGGGTGTGCCGAAGGTATTGATTGAGGCAATGGCATGCGGACGACCTATTGTTACTACTAATATGCCTGGATGCAAAGATCTTGTTGTTGATCAAAAAAATGGTTTACTAGTTATGCCAAAGGACTCTATTGGACTAGCTGAAAGTTTGTCTAAACTTGTGCTTGATCGCACCCTATGTCAAGAGATGGGCGTTGAGGGGCGCCGGATTTCTGAAAAAGAATTTTCTGTTAAGCAGGTTATCGGCGAGACCCTGAATGTTTATGATGAGTTACTAAATATATGAAAACCTTGGTTACGGGGGCTACAGGATTTATTGGTCAAAGGCTAATGATGCAGGATTACCGAGCTCTTGTTCGTAATCCTGCAGGCTTCGAGCATGAAGTTATTGGCAATCTCCTTGATCGTCGTTCTCTTGAGGATGCATGCAAAGATATTGAGGTGATTTTTCATTGTGCGGGGCATGCCCATGCTTTTTCATCAAATTTCTCAAACATTCATTACGATGTTAATTTTGTGGGCGTTAAGAATCTTCTCGAAGTTGCTTGTCATGCTGGGGTGAAGCGTTTTATTTTTCTCTCTAGTGTCAAGGCGATGGCGGAGCCAAGTGAAAATTGTGTCAACGAGGATTGGCCTGGTGAACCGTTGTCGCAATATGGGCGAGCAAAACGTGCCGCAGAAGATATTGCTCTTAAATTGGGGGCGCAGTATGGAATGCATGTGGTTAATCTCAGATTGGCGATGGTTTATGGCTTTGGTAGTCGCGGAAATCTGGAGCGCATGGCTAGAGCCATTAAATCTAGATGGTTTCCAGCGCCACCAGAAACAGGAAACAAACGTTCGCTAATTCATGTGCAGGATGTGATTGATGTAATGCATTTAGTGGCTGAAAAACCCGAGGCGAATGGCAAGACATATATCGTGGCTGACCCGCAGCCTTATTCTAGTAGGGAAATCTATCAGGCAATTCGAATTGTACTCGGTATGTCTTCTGCCCCTACTTTTACTGTACCCCTTAGTTTATTGAGGGCTGTGGGGCGAGTAAACATTAGGTTGTCTGAAGTGGTTGATCGCTTGATTGGCTCGGCCTGCTATTCCCCAGCAAGACTTGAGCACGAATTAGGTTGGCGACCGCGAATTGGTCTTAATGATGGCTTGAAGGAGATGCTTCCGATTCCAGGAGTTAATCGATGATTCGCGTGATGGATATGATACTTTCGACTGTCGGTTTGTTTATTTTATTTCCACTATTACTCATGCTTGTGCTTGCGGGTTATCTAGATACTGGTGCGCCACTACTTCGTCAAGTACGTGTTGGGCGTTACCAAAAGCCATTCGTTTTAGTGAAGCTGCGCACTATGCGACTTGATGCTACTTTTGTGGCCTCACATTTAGCGGATACTACAGCAATTACACCATGGGGTGGTTTTCTGCGCCGATCTAAACTAGATGAATTGCCACAGTTGTGGAATGTACTCAAAGGCGAAATGAGTTTGGTAGGCCCAAGACCATGTTTGTTGAATCAGATTGAGTTGATTGCAGAGCGTGATTCATTAGGGGTTTTTTCTGTTTCTCCGGGAATGACTGGATTGGCACAAATTAATGGTATTGATATGTCAAACCCAAAGCTTCTTGCTAAAGTAGATGCTCGTATGCTACATGATTTAAACATGCGAACATACTTCGCATACATCATCAAAACGGTTTTAGGCGCAGGTCGTGGCGACCAGATTAGGTAAAAACAATAATGAAAAAGTCCCTATCTAGACTGGCGGCTCCTGTGCTGGCATTGCCGAGATTGGTTAAAAGCTTTATAGCCTTTGCAGTTGATCTCAGTCTGTGTGTGTTAACTGTATGGCTGGCTTACTACTTACGATTGGGTGAATTCATTAGTTTTGATAGAGCAAGCGAATGGACGCAGGGTTCATTTTTGGCGAGTGCTTTATCAATAGCCATTGCATTACCTATCTTCCTACTTTTAGGACTGTATCGTGCAATTTTTCGTTTTAGCGGATGGCCAGCTCTTTTAGCAGTTGCCAGAGCAATAAGCATTTACGGCCTGTTGTATGCAACTATCTTCACAGTTATTGGGATGAATGGGGTGCCGCGTACGATTGGAATTATTCAACCAATTTTATTACTCATCTTTGTGGGAGCCTCACGAGCTTTGGCGCGAGTTTGGTTAGGTGATCAGTATCTGAATATCTTGAAGCGAGCATCTCGAAAAAAGGTTTTAATCTATGGCGCTGGGCGCACTGGTCGACAATTAGTTGCGGCAATGTCGAATAGCTATGAAATGCAGGTTGTTGGTTTTTTGGACGATGATCATCGTATGCATGGGCATATGTTGAACAATCAACCCATCTTCGACCCCAAAGATCTCCCTGACTTGGTCTCTACATTGGGTATTAGTGACGTACTCTTGGCTGTGCCTAGCTTAAATCCTAAGCGTCGCAATGAGATTCTGATTCAGATGCAAATGGCTCGGATTGCAGTTCGCACGCTTCCGAGGTTGTCTGATTTGGCACAAGGAAAGATTAGCATTTCGGATTTAAGAGAGTTGGATGTTGACGAGCTGTTAGGCCGTGAACCAGTTACGCCAAATCACATTCTTTTGACGAAGAATGTTCGTGATAAAGTTGTTATGGTTACTGGGGCTGGGGGTTCAATTGGTAGCGAGCTCTGCCGTCAAATTTTTGCTGTTGGACCCAGTAAATTAATACTTATTGATCAGAGTGAATTTGCTCTTTATAACATTTATCATGAGCTTGAAGAAATTCTTGGTAATAGCGGTGTTGTATTGGTGCCGATTTTGGCATCGGTGCAAGATAATGACCGTATGCTGAAAATTATTTCCACTTGGCATCCAAAAACGATTTATCACGCTGCCGCTTACAAACATGTTCCACTGGTTGAACACAATCCGGCTGAAGGAATTAAGAACAATGTTTTCGGCACAATGCGAACCGCTCTTGTTGCTGCAGAAAATGGTGTCTCAGACTTTGTTTTAGTTAGCACTGATAAAGCGGTGCGTCCGACAAACATTATGGGGGCCAGTAAGCGGCTAGCAGAATTGGTACTTCAGGCAATTGCCTCTACTAAATCTAGCACCAAGTTCAGTATGGTGCGATTTGGTAATGTGTTGGGATCCTCTGGATCGGTAGTCCCTAAGTTCCGGCAACAGATTCGTAATGGTGGACCAATTACATTGACTCATAAGGATGTTACTCGCTTCTTCATGACAATCTCCGAAGCCTCACAGTTAGTAATGCAAGCAGGTGCGATGGCAAAAGGGGGGGATGTGTTTGTTCTCAACATGGGTGAGCCTGTTAAAATCATAGACTTAGCTTATCGAATGATTGAGTTGTCGGGGTTGACTGTGAAGGACGAGCAAAATCCTAATGGGGATATTGAGATTCAGGTCACTAGCTTGCGTCCTGGTGAAAAACTGTTTGAAGAACTGTTGATTGGCGAGAACCCTGAATTAACCTCTCATCCAGGAATTATGAAAGCTCATGAGGATTTTCTACCTTGGGCTGAATTAGAATGTGAATTGCGCACCTTAGAAAAAGCATTGAATGTCAACGATATGGGCGCTATTCGATTGATTTTGCAAAAGCTTGTCGCTGGCTACAGCCCAAGTAAGCAGATTGTGGATTGGGTGCATTTAGAACAGGAAGCTCAGAGGCAGTCTCGAGTTTGATTCGATGGCAGAGCGGTGAGCAGTGAGGCTGTGCCTACTGTTCATTGGTTAATGAGATTCTGATTTAAAAACTATTTGATAGAGTCCTTGAATAACATTGAGATTAACCAACTCTAAAATCTAGATTTGTTGAATAATTTTTTTGAATAAATGTTTTTCACTTGGCTACGAAGTAAATCAAAACTGTCTTTAAGTTGTATGGATAAATAAGATTTTAAGAGAAATGTTCCTATGATTCTAGTTACAGGTGGTGCTGGTTTTATTGGCGGTAACTTTATATTAGACTGGCTCACTGATTCAACTTCTGAGGGTGTCGTTAATTTAGATAAATTGACCTACGCCGGTAATTTAGCGACCCTTCAGTCTCTATCTTCTGATAATCGTCATATCTTTGCCCAAGGTGATATTGGTGATTATGAGTACGTGCTTTCACTGCTTAAAAAGCATGCTGTGCGCGCAGTGATTAATTTTGCCGCTGAGTCTCACGTTGACCGCTCGATTCATAGCCCAAGTGACTTTATACAAACTAATGTGGTGGGTACGTTCCATCTTCTTGAGGCTGTTCGCACTTATTGGTCAGAGCTGCCTGAGGCAGGTAAAGCAAAATTCCGATTCTTACACGTATCTACCGATGAAGTCTATGGATCTTTATCTTTAACTGATCCTGCTTTTACAGAAAAAAACACTTATGAGCCTAATAGTCCCTACTCAGCATCTAAGGCAGCATCTGATCACCTGGTACGTGCTTGGCACCATACTTATGGTCTCCCAGTATTAACAACCAATTGTTCTAATAACTATGGCCCGTATCATTTCCCTGAGAAATTGATACCTTTGGTTGTTCTTAATGCTCTAGCTGGTAAGCAATTGCCCATTTATGGTGATGGTCAGCAAATCCGCGATTGGTTATACGTTAAAGATCATTGCTCAGCGATTCGTCGTGTATTGGAAGTTGGTAAATTAGGTGAGACTTATAACGTCGGTGGTTGGAATGAGAAACCCAATCTTGATGTGGTCAACACCATCTGCAGTATCTTGGATGAATTACGTCCAAAGTTAGATGGGAGTTCTTATGCATCACAAATAACATATGTCAAAGATCGCCCAGGCCATGATCGTCGGTATGCGATTGATGCTAGTAAAATAGAGCGTGAGTTAGGTTGGAAGCCTGCTGAAACTTTTGATACAGGTATACGTAAAACAGTACAGTGGTACTTGGATAACCAAGAGTGGACTGATGGTGTTCTAAGTGGCTCTTACCGTGATTGGCTTATTAAGCAATATAAATAAAGCAACCAATAAAGCTAAAGGGTTTAAGTGATTTAACTAATTTAAATTCTTGTATTTTTTGAGATTATCTTAAACTAAAATAAGGTAACTTAAAGTAAGTTTCAAATACAAGGTCATATGTTATATTCTTTATTTGAATTTCTAGATCATAATAAGCCTATAGTGGTATTTGGCCGTGATGGCCAAGTGGGTCGTGCTCTGCAAGTTTGTTTGAAAGATTTAAAAACCCCTGCGGTTTTCTTGGGCCACTCTGATTGTGATTTATCCGATGAGTTGTCGATTAGAGATGTACTGAATCGTTATCAACCCCAAGTGGTCATTAACGCAGCTGCCTATACAGCTGTTGATAAAGCAGAAAGCGCTGATCAGCGAGATATCGCTTTTGCTATCAATGCTGTAGCCCCAAAAATCATGGCTCAATATGCGGCTGGTACGACCCATGGTATTTTTGTTCACTACTCAACAGATTATGTTTTTGCTGACGCCAAGACGACAGCCTATTTTGAAACAGATGAAGTAGGGCCAGTTAATCAATTGAGTGTCTATGGCCAAAGTAAATTAGCTGGTGAGTTAGCCATTAAAGAAGCGTTTGACTTGAGTGATTTTAGTAATTCTAGTAATAGGCTTAATGATCTGGATATGGGTAAGACTGATCAGAAATCGAGTGTGTCAAGATACTATATCTTGCGTACTTCATGGGTCTACGGTGATGGTGGCAACTTTATTCGGACAGTATTGCGCTTAGCAGGTGAACGAGATCAATTAAAGGTGGTAGCTGATCAAGTGGGTGTTCCAACATCAGCTCAGTGGTTGGCTGAAGTGGGTGTGCAGATCGCTGGATCAAGGATTGGATCAGGTATTTATCATGCGGTACCTGATGGAGAGGTTTCTTGGCATGGCTTGGCAGTTTTTGCTATTGAAACTGCTGCCAGCTATGGTGAAGGTATTGAGCTTAAGTCTGAGAATATCTTGCCTATTCCAACAGCTGATTACGCTGTACCTGCCGCTAGACCCCATAACTCAAGACTATGTAATCAAAAGCTTAAAAAAGCCTTGTCAGAAATGGCTTTTACAGGACAATATCCCCATTGGCGTGATCAGGTTAAAAAATACGTCAAACAAGTCGTTGAAGAATCACTCAAAAGTTAGGTGAAGGATTGAGGATTAACAGCAGTGAAACATTTAAAAATGTGGGTGAATAACCATGAATCGTAAAGGCATCATTTTGGCGGGTGGCTCTGGTACTCGTCTATATCCTGTTACTCAAGGCGTGTCCAAGCAGCTAATGCCCGTTTACGATAAGCCCATGGTTTATTACCCATTGGCCACTTTGATGCTGGCTGGCATCAAAGATATTTTGTTAATTTCTACGCCGCAAGATACACCACGTTTCAATGAGCTATTGGGTGACGGTTCCAAGTGGGGTTTGAATATTCAATATGCAGTTCAACCATCACCAGATGGTTTAGCTCAAGCTTTTATTATTGGTAAGGAATTTATTGGAAACAATCCATCAGCGCTGGTATTAGGTGATAATATTTTCTATGGCCATGAGTTGGTCAATCAACTTCATTCAGCCAATCAGCGCACATCAGGCGCCACCGTGTTTGCATATCATGTAAATGATCCAGAGCGTTACGGTGTAGTTGAGTTTGATGATTCTTTTAAGGCCCTCTCAATTGAAGAGAAGCCTTTAAAGCCAAAGAGTAATTATGCTGTTACAGGTCTGTATTTCTATGACCAGCAGGTTTGCGATATTGCTAAATCTATCAAGCCAAGTGTGCGTGGTGAGCTTGAAATCACTGCGGTTAATGAAGCGTATCTTAAGATGAATCAATTAATAGTTGAAATCATGGGGCGAGGTTATGCATGGTTGGATACCGGTACACATGATTCTTTATTGGACGCAGCAGGTTTTATTGCAACATTGCAAAAGCGTCAGGGTTTGATGGTAGCTTGCCCCGAAGAGATTGCTTATCGTCAGGGGTGGATCACTCCTGTGGATGTTCTCAAGCTGGCTGCGCCACTTAAGAAGAATGCTTATGGCCAGTATTTAGAAAAAATAATCTCCGAAAAGTTATCCTGATACATTTGCTAATGAGGTCTTAATGCCTATTAACCTTATACCTACAGCAATACCTGATGTGTTGATCATTGAGCCTAAGGTATTTTCTGATGATCGTGGCTGGTTCCTTGAATCTTTTAATGAAAAAGATTTTTCTGCCGCTGTTGGTCACTCTGTGACATTTATTCAAGATAATCACTCATCCTCTAAAAAAGGTGTCTTACGAGGTCTTCATTATCAATTAGAGCAGACTCAAGGAAAGCTTGTTAGAGTTTGTCATGGAGCTGTATTTGATGTTGTCGTGGATCTTCGGAAGTCATCGGCCACTTTTGGTAATTGGGCAGGTGTTGAGTTATCAGCTGAAAACAAAAAGCAGCTATGGATACCACCTGGGTTTGCGCATGGCTTTTTAGCCTTATCTGAAATAGCCGAGCTTCTATATAAAACCACAGATTACTGGCATGCGGCAAGTGAGAAGTGCATAGCTTGGAACGATTCAGATTTGAAGATTGATTGGCCTGATATTGGAGTAAGGCCAATTTTGAATTCAAAGGATGCAGCTGGCTTAAGTTGGGATGATGCTCCAAAATTTCGATAGTTTTTCCAGGATAATAAAGTTAAAAGAATAAAGGCTGCTAGTTGCAGCCTTTATTTTTCTGTGTTCAGATTGTCTAAAGCCACTTAAATCGACCATTCTCTCGAATGCCGTGCATTGATATACCAAACTTCTTAACTTCTTCGTCTCGCCAAATACGCTCCTGGCGTTTGCGTTTAATTTTGCTTATCTTTCGCTCAAACCAAGATTGGTTAAGAAGTCTATAGTTGTATCTGTAAGGTAGATTTTGGTTTTCTTTTAGGCCACGCTCTAACTTCATTGCTGTTTGAGTGATTGAGCCATAGTGATGTAACCAAGATGCCCCTGTCATCGCCATTTTGAGATTAGCTTTCTTTGCCTCATGGAAGAACATGGTATCTTCATAGCCTAGTAACTTAGGTACCGGTTGAAAGTATCCAATGTCCATCCAAACTGATTTATGGATGGCTAAACAGACTGCATGACGAGCACCAACTCGGTGCTCATTTTTCAATTTAGGCTGAGCTTCTTTTTCAAAAGCAGTAAAGTCATAATCTAACTTACCTTCAATCAAAGCCGGAGAGATGATTTTTAAGTTTTGGATTTCTGCTGTACCAATCAGGTTCTCAATCCAATTTGGTGAGACCAGGACGTCATTATTCATGACAATAGTCCACTCGGATTGAAGATGTAAGGCACCTTGATTCCAAGCAACGCCGCAGCCCAAGTTTTGAGAGTTAAAGATTCTGCCGCCCAAGGGTAAGGTGCTTAGATAGTTTCTGGTTTCATCCGTTGAGCCGTTATCAACCACTACTAATCGATCTAAGGGGGTGCCATGAGTAATTATACTATCTACACATAGCTTGGTGTATTCAACAGAGTTGTAGCAGGCAAATGTTATAGTGTATTTAGTCTTATTCATAAAGATTTAGTTTCTTTCCATAACGTCGTAGCAATAAGTCCCGAAATGAAAACACCATAAAAAGTGTAACTAAACTTTAAAGTTTGCATTTCTGAAAAAAAACCACAAACTATGAAGCCTACACTAAGTACCATTCCCATTACCGCGCTTTCATGATGTTTGAGCTTGAAAAAGATATAAACTGGAATAAAAAATTTTGAGAAATAATAAATAATTCCAAAAAAACCATACTTTAGAGCGTGAGCAGCAAAATCATTATGTGGACCACAACATTGAAGTGTAAAAGCGGCTCCAGGGTCTCCGATACTTAAAACATAAATGTTGTTTTCAAGTGGTAATTTTGAAAATTCACCAAAACCAAACCAAGGGCTTAGAAAAAATATATGGCTAGATATCTTCAGCATATTTAAACGTATACTAGCTGAGGACGGTTCTTTAGGGTTTTGAGTCCAATTAATAATATCAGAAATGGCGATATCAATTCTTAATTTAAATGAATCTATAAAAAAATATAGAAAGAATAAGATGGCAATTAATGTGGATAGGTAACTTAAAACTATCACCGGTGTAAATTTTTTTCTGTTAATAGCAAGCCATACTAAAATCATGATAACAGCTGCTATCCATCCTGATCTTGATTGCGATAAGACTGACATACTTACTCCCAAAATTAGCCCCGTTAGTTTATAGACTTTGAAGAAGTAATGATCCTTAGAGTGAATGCTTGCGAAAGATATAAACCCCAAGATAATTGAGAAATTTCCCCAAATGATTGGGTCTAAATAGTCATTTGTAAGTCTATCTCCATAAAGGTGGTTCGAATATTTTGCGTAAATAAAAATAAAAAGTAAGGCTAGCGGTATCGAAAGAGATATGATTCTAGAAAAATCAATTCTATGTTTGTAGATTGCAATTAATACGATTAATGCGGCAAATAAACGAATTGGTCCATCAAATGCTGGAGCTGAAAAACTACCGCCAATCATTTGGGTTAGAAGAATGCTCAAGGGCCCAGAAGTTAAGCAGATGATAATTAGTGCAAAATAATTTGCTTTAAAAAAAGATTTCGATTCTACTTTTGACAAAAGTGCAAATATGGAAAGTAGCAAACAAATAGCAGATAAAATGCCAAACGAGCCCTTGATAGTCATGAAGCTAAACGGCAGTATCAGCAAAGAAATTATGAGCAAGCTAATAATCCAATTGGTACTTTGCCGATCAATCAGACCAAATCGATGAAAAATAGTCTTTGTAGCAGTTTTCAAGTTAATATCCCTTTTTTTCTATAGATTGTAATAATTTTATGTCACGTACCTACGATTGTTTCTGTTACTTCAATGAGGACATGCTTTTGGAGCTTCGTTTGGAGACTCTTTGGAATCATGTGGATTATTTTGTTATTTCTGAGGCTTCTTACACTCATGCGGGTAAAGAACGAGCTACAGAGTTTGATATTTCAAAGTTTAAAAAGTATGAGTCAAAGATAAGGTATGTGCGCCTAGATGATAGACCGAATGGCCCTAATGAATTTTGGAAGAATGAAAATTTCATCAGAAATAACATTGTTAATGGGTTATATGATGCAAA
>JACCDH010416849.1_pt1 | contig 35449 bp, 29 predicted proteins | sample 7442481 | NCBI WGS metagenome assembly JACCDH01 (sample SAMN15323433, study PRJNA562643) | freshwater metagenome | isolation source: river surface water | place: USA:Blue River Watershed | collected 2017-08-15
GATAGGTCGGCACGCCCTCGAAAACGATCTGCGTTGCCCCGGCGGCCAGCGGGCCGTAGGCGATGTAGCTGTGACCGGTGACCCAGCCGATGTCGGCGGTGCACCAGAAGACATCGGTCGGCTTGATGTCGAAGGTCCACTTCATCGTCAGCATGGTCCACAGCAGGTAGCCACCGGACGAGTGCTGCACGCCTTTCGGCTTGCCGGTGGAACCGGACGTGTAGAGGATGAACAGCGGATGCTCGGCGCTGACCCATTCCGGCTCGCACTGGTCGGACTGCTTGTCCATCAGGTCGTGCAGCCACAGGTCACGGCCGGCGACGACGCTGATGTTGCCCTTGGTGCGCTGGTAGATGACGACGTTCTTCACTGCCTCGCAGCCGCCCATGCCGATTGCTTCATCGACGATGGACTTCAGCGGCAGTTGCTTGCCGCCGCGGACTTGTTCATCCGCGGTGATGACGGCGACAGCGCCGGCGTCGATGATGCGCTCCTGCAGCGATTTGGCGGAGAAGCCGCCGAACACCACCGAGTGGGTCGCGCCGATACGGGCGCAGGCCTGCATCGCGCACACGCCTTCGACCGACATCGGCATGTAGATGATGACGCGGTCGCCCTTCTTGATGCCAAGCGACTTGAGGCCATTGGCCAGCTTGCACACCTTGGCATGCAGCTCTTTGTAAGTGAGTTTGGTGACTTCGCCACCATCGGCCTCGAAGATGATCGCGGTCTTGTCCGCGTTGCCGTTTTTCAGGTTGCGGTCGAGGCAGTTGTACGACACGTTCAGGTGGCCGTCTTCGAACCACTTGTAGAACGGTGCCTGGGATTCATCGAGCACCTTGGTGAAGGGCTTGTGCCAGTCGAGGTTTTCCTTTGCGAGGCGTCCCCAGAAGCCTTCGTAATCACGTTCGGCCTCGGCGCACAGGGCCTGATAGGCGCCCATGCCGGAAACTGCTGCATTTTTTACAAAGTCCTCGGAAGGGTGGAATACCCGATGCTCGTGCATCAGATGCTCGATCTCTGACATGCTGTCTCCAGATTGGTAATTGTTTTCAGCGAACGATAAGGGTTCTCACTTACTCAAGGCTTACGAGGCCCCGGAAAAAACGTCGTTTGATGGCGCCACGGCATTTCCCAGGGTCAAGACTGTTCATTCCCACTGCATACCACTGAGTCGCGGGCGATACCCCGTGTAAAATGACGGGCTGCACAATTTGCTTCCCAGCAAGTCAACCCGCACGCCATGACTCCAGAGCAAAAACCCGCCCAATCCATTCCGGCCCTTGCCAATTTCATATTCATGACGCGGTGGCTGCAGCTGCCGTTGTACCTTGGCCTGATCCTCGCGCAGGCGGTCTATGTGTGGCACTTCTGGGTCGAGCTGGTAGATCTGGTCGGCGCACTGCTGGGCAATGGCACCGCGCTGGAGCACATCCTGAAAGCGACCACGGTCGAAGGCGTGCCGCCGCCGACCAAGCTGACCGAGACCACCATCATGCTGGTGGTGCTGGGACTGATCGATGTGGTAATGATTTCCAACCTGCTGATCATGGTGATCGTCGGCGGCTACGAGACCTTCGTGTCGCGCATGCATCTCGAAAACCATCCCGACCAGCCGGAGTGGCTGTCGCATGTGAATGCATCGGTGCTGAAGGTCAAGCTCGGCACCGCGATCATCGGCATCTCTTCGATCCATCTGTTGAAGACCTTCATCAATGCCAGCGCGCATGACACCAAGACGCTGCTGGCGCAGACCGGTATTCATCTCGTGTTCCTGTTGTCGGCGCTGGCGATTGCCTGGAGCGATCGCATCATGGCCGCGACCTTGCATGCATCCGGCGATCAGCACTGACACTTGCGTGCTTTTGCTGACGTCACACCTTTTCCGAACCCCCAGCTACCCGCCTGTCATGACCACCATCATCAAGCAAGACGACCTGATCGAGTCCATCGCCGCTGCCCTGCAGTTCATCAGCTATTACCACCCGGTGGACTATATCCGTCACCTCGCGCGTGCATATGAACGCGAGCAAAGCCCGGCGGCCAAGGATGCGATCGCGCAGATCCTGACCAATTCGCGCATGTGTGCCGAGGGCAAGCGCCCGATCTGCCAGGACACCGGCATCGTCAACGTGTTCCTGAAGATCGGCATGAACGTGCGCTTCGAAGGCTTCGCCGGCTCGATCACGGATGCGATCAACGAGGGCGTGCGCCGTGGCTACAACAACCCGGACAACAAGCTGCGCGCGTCGGTCGTCGCCGACCCGCAGTTCGAGCGCAAGAACACGAAGGACAACACGCCGGCCGTGGTGCACATGGAGCTGGTGCCGGGCGACACCGTCGACGTGCAAGTTGCGGCCAAGGGTGGCGGCTCGGAGAACAAGACCAAGTTCGTGATGCTGAACCCGTCCGACTCGCTGGTGGACTGGGTGCTGAAGACCGTGCCCACGATGGGCGCCGGCTGGTGCCCGCCGGGCATGCTGGGCATCGGCATTGGCGGCACGGCCGAGCATGCGATGCTGATGGCCAAGCAGTCGCTGATGGATGACATCGACATGCACGAGCTGCTGCAGCGCGGCCCGCAGAACAAGACCGAAGAGCTGCGCATCGAGCTGTATGAAAAAGTGAACGCGCTCGGCATCGGCGCGCAGGGCCTCGGCGGCCTGACCACGGTGCTGGACGTGAAGATCAACATGCATCCGACGCACGCGGCATCGAAGCCGGTGGCGATGATCCCAAACTGCGCGGCGACCCGCCATGCGCACTTCACGCTCGACGGCTCGGGTCCGGCCTATTGCGAGCCGCCGTCGCTGTCTGAATGGCCGCAAGTGCACTGGACACCGGATACGCAACAGTCCAAGCGCATCGACCTCAACAGCCTGACTGCAGAAGAGGTCGCGTCATGGCAGCCGGGCCAGACGCTGCTCCTGAACGGCAAGATGCTGACCGGCCGCGATGCCGCGCACAAGCGCATCCAGGACATGCTGGCCAAGGGCGAACCGCTGCCGGTCGATTTCAAGAACCGCGTGATCTATTACGTCGGCCCGGTCGATCCGGTGCGCGATGAAGTCGTCGGCCCGGCCGGCCCGACTACCGCCACCCGCATGGACAAGTTCACCGACATGATGCTGGAGAAGACCGGCCTGATCGCGATGGTGGGCAAGGCCGAGCGCGGCCCGGTGGCCATTGAGTCCATCAAGAACCACAAGTCGGCCTACCTGATGGCCGTCGGCGGCGCCGCGTATCTGGTATCGAAGGCGATCAAGGGCGCGAAGGTGGTCGGCTTTGCGGATCTGGGCATGGAAGCGATCTACGAGTTCGACGTGGTCGACATGCCGGTGACGGTGGCCGTCGATTCGACCGGCACCTCGGTGCACAACACGGGCCCGAAGGCATGGCAGGAAAAGATCGCGGCATCGATAGGCAAGATCCCGGTCAGCGTGGCCTGAGACTGCGCGTGGCCCTCTTCCATCCGAGCGCACAGGCCTGAGCACCCACGATGAGCGCGCCTGACATCGGCCCCGCCCCGGATGCCCCGATCGGCATTTTCGACTCGGGCATCGGCGGGCTGTCGGTGCTGCGCCATGTGCGCGCGCTGCTGCCGGACGAGGAGCTGCTGTATTTCGCAGACTCGGGCTTTGCGCCCTACGGAGAGAAGCCCGAGAGCGTGATCGTCGAGCGCGCGCTCGCGATCGCAGCCTTCCTGCTGCGCTTCAAGGTGAAGGCCATTGTCGTCGCATGCAATACCGCGACGGCCGCGGCCATCGCTGCGCTTCGAGCGCGCTATCCGCAATTGCAGGTGGTCGGTGTCGAGCCGGGGCTGAAGCCGGCCGCGGCGCTGACACGCAGCGGTACCGTCGGCGTGCTGGCGACCGAGGGCACACTGGCCTCGGACAAATTCCAGAAACTGCAGCAACAGGTGGCCGAGGCCAGCGGCACGCGCTTTGTGCTTCAGGCCTGCAACGGACTGGCCGACCAGATCGAAAAAGGCGAGACCCATTCGCGGGATACCGCGCTGCTGGTGCAGCGCTATGTCGCGCCATTGGTCGCGCAGCAAGCCGACACGCTGGTGCTGGGCTGCACCCACTACCCGTTCGTCGAGCACCTGGTCAGGGAGGCTGCCGGCCAAGCTGTGACGCTGGTCGATACCGGCGAGCCGGTCGCGCGCCAGCTGCAACGACTGCTGTCCCAGGCCGGTGTACTGCGTCCGCATTCGGCTCAGGCAGGTGCGTTGTCTGCTTACACGACCGGCAGCCGCAGCGCGCTGCAGACTGCATTCCGCCGCTTGCTGGACTTGTCGCCGCCGGTCGAGGAAGTGGCCGCTGCGGTCGCGGACCATCAGCGCGCATAGACAAGGTACAGGGACGCGCAGGCAGCGGCTGCAGCGTCGCAGGTGCGGGGGATTTTCACTGCTGGCGCACCAACCGCCTGCCGGAAGTGCCAAGCGCCCGGAAATTTTGTATAATGGCAGGCTTGTTTCAGCGGTGGCCGTAGCTCAGTTGGTAGAGTCCCAGATTGTGATTCTGGTCGTCGTGGGTTCGAGTCCCATCGGCCACCCCACCCGATATGAAAGAAAATGCCCGGTCTTCTGATCGGGTATTTTGCTTTTCAGCGAGCCATTCGCGACGTCAATGCAAGTATGCCTCGGGCCTGCTTGGTCAATATTTCGGATTTGACTGGCTGGTGGTGGCCTGCGCCAGCATCTGATGACGATTGAACACGAAGGATTCGAAATCCCGCGCCCACAGCGGCTGGCTGTAGAAATAGCCCTGCCCCTGGTCACAGCCCATCGCAGCCAGCACTGCATGCTGACCATCGGTCTCGATGCCCTCGGCCAGTACCTTCATGTCGAGCGCGCGCGCAAGGGTGACGATGGCCTTCACGATCGCGCCATCATCGGGATTGCGCGGCAGGTCCTTCACGAAGCTCTGGTCGATCTTCAGCTTGTGCACCGGGAAGCGCTTCAGGTACGACAGCGATGAATAGCCGGTACCGAAATCATCCAGCGACAGCCGGAAACCGAGGCCCACGAGGCCGCGCATGATGGCGGCGGCTGCGTCGGCATCATTGACCAGCGTGCTCTCGGTGATCTCGAGGTGCAGCAGGTCGAACGGGAAATGCGTGCGCTGGCAGATGTCGCTGACCTTGCGCACCAGTTCGGGATCGCGGAACTGACGTGCCGACACGTTCACGGCCAGGAACAAGGGGCCGAATTGTGCATGCCATTGCCGTACCTGCAGGCAGGCCTGCTCCATCACCCATGCGCCGATCACAAGGATCAGACCCGTATCCTCGGCGACGGGGATGAATTCGGCCGGTGATACCCAGCCGCGACGCGGATGGTTCCAGCGAACCAGCGCCTCCATGCCTATCACGCGCCCGTCGCTGAGGTCGATGATGGGTTGGTAGGCCACCGCCAGTTGGCGTCCTGCGACCGCCTGGCGCAGATCCGTCTCGAGCTCGAAGCGATAATTCGCGCGCTGCGAAATGGTCGAGTCCCAGATCTGCATCTGGTCACGGCCATTCTCCTTGGCCACGTGCATCGACGCATCGGCCTTTTGCAGCAATTCATCAATGGTGTCGCCGTGCTCGGGAGCCAGTGCAATGCCTATCGATGCCCGCACGGTCAGCTCGCGATCACCCACGAACAGCGGCTCGGCCACGGCCTCGCGCAGGCGGCTCGCAATCGCCGTCGGATCGGCATCTTCGCCCAGCGCATAGGCGCAATACACGAATTCATCGCCACCGAAGCGCACCAGCAGCGCGTGCTCGTCAGCGGCCTGACTGAGGCGGCTGGCGACAGCCATCAGCACCCGATCGCCGACGTTGTGGTCAAGGTTATCGTTGATCTGCTTGAAGTTGTCGATGTCGATGTAGAACAGCGCGCAGCGATCGCCCGGTTCGATCACGGGGCGGCGCGCGCGTATGCGCAGGTAATGCCTGTTATGCAGCCCGGTCAGGGAATCATGCAGCGCGAGGTGCTCCATCGCCTCGTCACGCTCCTGAATCAGGCCCATCATCGCGTTGAAGGTCTCGCCCAGCTCACCGATCTCGTCATGCGTCTGCACATGGGCACGATGGCCATAGTCGGCGGTGTCGCTGACGCGCCGCATGCTGACGAGCAGCTGCTGCACCGGATCGAGCATGCGCGCCAGCGCACGCGACTGCAGCGCCAGCACCACACCGAACACGGCGCCGACAATGCCGAGGATCGCTACCAGCGACGCATACACCCGCGCATAGGTCGGCGCGAGGTCGACGGTCAGCTTCAGCAGTCCGAGCGCGTTCCCTTGCGCTTCGACCGGCACCACGACTTCGACGCTGCGCTCACCGATCGGCAACAGCCGCTCGAGCCCTTCGATGGGACCGACTGCTGCTCGGCGAGGCCAGCGGTAACGAGCAAATGCCTCGTCGGGCGCGATGGTCAGCTCCGCCGCCATGATCTCCGGATGGCTGGACAGCGCGCGCAAGATCTCGGCTGCGCCTATCGGGTCATTGAACTGGATCGCGGGCGCGGCGTTCTCGGCCAGCACGCGCGCGACCGATTCGGTCGTGCGCACCAGATCGGCGCGCTGGGTGAACCAGGACCAGGTGCCGAGCAGCACGCAAACCAGCACGCCAGCCACGGCGAGCCCCCCAATATTCAACAAGCCGAGCTTGCGCTGCAGGCTCTGGCGACGTTCGGGGTGGCGCAGTGAATGCTCTTTCATGGCGCCCTCACTTCACCACGCGCGCGAGGCGCAGCAGCTTGGAGCTGACATCCAGCCCTGCATGGCGCACGCGCGCCAGGTTCACGGAGAACGCGAGCCGGTTGCCATCGGGCTCGATCAGGATCATCGCCGCATCAAGGTTGCCCGCGTCGCTGACGATCAGCACCGGCTGCGAGGCCAGTCCGCGCGCCAGCGTCAGCAGGTTGCCGCCGCCTGACTCGGGAACGTACAGCAGGTGGCAGGAACGCGCATCGGCCGCACTGTCAATGCGTCGCACTTGCACCGGCTTGCCGTCGATCTGCTTGTTGGCCAGCACATCAAAGGCCGCGCCCAGATCATCGTGGCCGATCGAGCACAGCGTGACCGCTGTTGGCGGCGGCGGCGGCCAGGACGTGTAGAGCGCAAAGTTGTACAGGAAGGCCGCCTTCAGTGTCGCGGCATCGCCCGCTGCCGGTGCGCGCCGGCCATCGGGCGCGACCTGCGCCTGCGCGAGCGGCGATGTCCATGTGCACAAGGTCGCCATCAGGCCACTGACCAGCACCGCATGCGCGCGGCTACGCATGTGCCGAACCGAGAACAAGGGGCGCTCAGAAGTCATGGCTCAGCACCGCCTGCAGGGTGCGCCGGCTCATGGGCATCAGTGGCGCGGCGGCCTCGGCGACCGGAATCTGGACCAGCCGGTCGAAGACGTTCAGCACGCGCAGCTGCAGGTGCAGGCCACGGCCGAGCGCGGTGGAATTGAGCATCGCATTCATCCACCACTGCCGGGACAGCCTGAAGTCACCGCTGTCGGACTCGACATGGCGCGGGCCGATCGCCTGCAGCTCGATCGCGCCCACCCACTGTGGGCCGGCCAGCGGGTGGCTGGCACGCAGCTTGGCAAGCCAGCCGGGGCTGTTGGGCACGTTCGGTGAGGATTCACTGTGCGCATGATTGAAGCCGACGCTGGCAAACACCGAGCCACGACCCAGCCGCGGCGCACGCCAGAACACTTCCGCGCCCTGCACCGTGGTGCGCGGCTGGTTTTCGTAGCGTACGTTGTTGCCGACAGCGGTCTGGTTGATCTGGTTGCGGAAGCTGTAGCTGTAGACCGATGCACCCAGCAACTGCTCGTTGCCGATACGCTGCTCGACGATGGCCTCGACGGTGCGGATGACCTCGGGCTTGAGCGACGGATTGGCGAGGTAGTAGCCATCTTCATACTTGCGCTCGAAGGTGTTCGGGACGCGATAAGCTTCACCGGCCAGCAGCTTGATCGTGGTCGCATCGGTCAGCGTGTGCACGAGACCGAGGCGCGGGCTGGTATGCGCGAGGTCAATCGAGTAACGATCGTATCGGGCGCCGGCACTCAGGCGCCAGCGCGGCGCGATCGACCACTCGTCTTGCAGGAAGACGCCGGTACGCCAGGTCTTTTCACGCACGTCGAGGATGCTGGATCCGCTCGTGCTGTCGATGTTGCGCATCGCCAGTCGCAGGTCGCGCTGCGCATCGGCACCAAACACCAGCTTGTGCGCGGCGAAGCCCGAGTAAACGAAGCGCGACTCGCCCGACAACCAGCCACCGTTCGCATCGTCGCGTGTCGGGGCATCGGGTGTGGGATAGACATAATTCGCGCGGAATGCCTGTTCCTGATACGCGAGGCGCCCGGTGAACTGCAGGTCGTCGTCGAGCTTGCGTTCCAGCGTCGCGGCGATGCCGTAGCTGCCGTCATGGATCGTGTTGCGGCGATCGTTGAAGGCGGCGCCGTACAGGGCCATCGACGGGATGATGTCGCGCTGCGTGGCCCAGGCACTGGCCTGCAGACCCGACGCATGCTGGAGCGCGACATAGGCGCGCGCCACCTTGCCACCGCCAAGACCACGTGCGACGCCATCGGCGGACACGTTACCGTCTGCCTGGGTCGCGGTGCCACGCGCTGCAGGTATCGTCAGGTCTTGCGCGCCCTGGTCGGTATAGCTGAATGACGCAAGGAAGCTCGGGCCATCCTGGCCCAGCCGGGTCGATGTCGTCGCACGCAATTCGCGCCAGCCTTTCGAGCTCAGGCCCGCGCTGCCGGTCGAGCCGCGCATCGATGCCGGATCACGGGCGATCACATTGATCACGCCGAAAAGCGCATTCGAGCCATAGATGGCCGAGCCGGGTCCGGAAATGATTTCAATCCGCTCGACCAGCGCCATGTCGAGCGGGAACGGCGTGCCGAATTGCGCCTGCTCGTAAATGTTGTCGTTCAGTCTTTGCCCGTTGAGCAGCAGCTGGAAACGCGTGCTGTAGTCGCCGGGCGACAGGAAACCGCGCGCGCCGAGATACTGATAGACGCCATCGTCCGAGGTGTAGAAGCCCGGCAGATTGCCCAGTGCCTCGCCCAGCGTGCGCCAGCCATACTGACGGATGTCGTCGGCGGTGATCACCTGCACCTGTGAGGGCGCCTCACGCGCATCCTGCTTGTACTTGGAGGCGGTGGTCACTTCGACTTGCAGCAAGTCTTCCAGCGACAGCTCGGTGAGGTCACGGGCACCGGCTGCGGCAACGGGCATAGCCGTCAGCAGGCCGGTAATGGCCAGCAGATGGTTCAGGCGTGATGGTCGAAATCGCGTGCTGCGCGCCATGCTGTCTCAACCGGCCTGAGGCCGGATGCCCGTCGGATGTTCTTGTGATGGGTCGACCGGGGTGGCCCCGCAATGCCTGCGTCTGAGCTCTCGGACGCGCTACAGGTCATCGACCGTCATATGTTGATTGCCTGATGGTAACACCCGAAAATTGCAACGTCATTTTCCCTCAGAGCAACAATTTGCCGCATCGCCCTCGCGAAAGGGGGCGATTTGCGCACTTCCAAACCTCAAATTGACATTCCTCATCCTTGCCCGGAATCAGCATTGCTAACTTTGCAATGCGCTGGCGCCGTTTCGCTGGCTGGGGAGAGGACCGTGAAGAAGAACTGGCTTTGGATTGCACCGCTGATGCTGCTGAGCCTGCCGGCCAGCGCTGACTGGACCTATGTCGATGGCGGCGACGGCTATGAGCGCTATCTCGATCTCGACAGTGTCCGTCGTGAGGGAGCCCGGGTGCGGGTGTGGGAAGTAGACGACAACGCGCAGCCTGACCGGTCTGGCGTGATATCGCTGCGCTCGCGCACCGAATACGACTGCACCACACGCATGTACCGTATCACCCATGTGTCAGGCCATACCTCGCACATGACGCTAGGCCGGGTCGTGTTCTCCGAGGCGATGGATGGCAACTGGGAGCCGGTGTCGCCGGGAACGCTGGGCGAGGCCAGCATGCAGATGGTCTGTGAAGTCGCCGACCTGCGCAGTACACCGGGCGACGAGCTGCAAGCGGAGGTGCAAGGGGCACTGCAGGACGAATAAGCGCGCGCGCTGACCGGCACACTAGCCGGTCGGGCCGGTCGGCTTGCTTTCTTTGGTAGAGTGACAGGCTCTCGGATCAAGGAAGGCAGGCGATGACGGCGAGCGCAAGTCCCGACAATATCGGCACCGTAGGCAAGGCAGGCACCATAGGCACCATAGGCATCATTGGTGGCAGCGGCATCTATGACATTGACGGTCTCGAGGACCGGCAGTGGGTCAAGGCCCCGTCGTCATTTGGCGAGCCATCGGACGAGGTCCTGACCGGCACCCTGTTCGGCCAGAAGATGGCCTTCCTGCCGCGCCATGGCCGCGGCCACAAGATCCCGCCGTCCGAGGTCAATTACCGCGCCAATATCGATGCGTTGAAGCGCCTCGGCTTGACCGATGTGATCTCGCTGTCGGCGGTCGGCTCGCTGAAGGAAGACCTGCCGCCGGGCACCTTCGTGATCGTCGATCAGTTCATCGATCGCACCTTCGCACGGGAAAAATCCTTCTTCGGCCGCGGGCTGGTCGCGCATGTGTCGATGGCGCATCCGGTCTGTTCGCGCCTCGGTGATCGCCTGCAGCAAGCTGCTACCGAGGCCGGCATCGTTGCCGTGCGCGGCGGCACGTATCTGGCGATGGAAGGCCCGCAATTCTCAAGCCTGGCCGAATCGAACCTGTATCGGCAATGGGGCTGCGACGTGATCGGCATGACCAACATGCCCGAAGCCAAGCTCGCACGCGAAGCCGAGCTCTGCTATGCGAGCGTGTCAATGGTGACCGACTTCGATTGCTGGCATCCCGGCCATGACGCGGTCACGGTCGATCAGATCGTCGGCGTGCTGCTGGCCAATGCGGACAAGGGGCGGTCATTGGTGAAGAGCGTGGTGCCGCTGCTGCAGGCCGATGCGCACGCCGCCACCTGTTCATGCCGAACCGCGTTGCAGCATGCGCTGATCACCGCGCCCGACGCGCGCGACCCCGAGATGATCGCCAAACTCTCGGCCGTCGCCGGTCGCCTGCTGAAGGCCTGAAGGAGTCCGCCATGCACACCCTGCCCACCGCACCCCTGCGCGCACAGATCATCGATGTCTGCCGACGGATGGAAGCCTCGGGCCTGAATCGCGGCACGTCTGGCAATGTCAGTTGCCGCGATGGCGACCACTTCCTTGTGACGCCATCCGGTGTGCCGGTCGAGAAGATGACGCCAGCCGGCATCGTCGCCGTCGGCTTCGATGGCCATGTGATCGGGCTGGGCAAGCCTTCGTCCGAATGGCACTTCCATCGCGACATCCTGCAATCGCGCCCTGACATTCATGCAGTCGTTCACACGCACTCACCACATGCGACTGCGCTGGCCTGCCTGAACGAAGACCTGCCGCCGTTTCATTACATGATCGCGATCGCCGGTGGTGACTCGATACGCTGCGCACCCTATGCGCTGTTCGGCACCGACGCGCTGTCACGCCATGCGGTCGCCGCGCTGCAAGATCGCAAGGCTTGCCTGCTGTCCAACCACGGCCTGATCGCGCTCGGGCGCGACCTCGACGAGGCACTGGCGATTGCGGTCGAGATCGAATCGCTGTGCGAGCAATACCTGATCGCGCGCCAGGTCGGCAAGCCAGTCTTGCTGTCGACCGAGCAGATGCGCGAAGTGATCGACAAATTCAAAGGCTATGGCCGCAATGCGCAAGCCTCGTGAGCCGGTGGCGCCGGCTGCTGCGGCTCGCCGCTGAATTCAGACCCTGCCTGATTCCCTGACCTCTCTTTGCCTCTTGCCCCGCATGGACATTCAATCACTGATTCGCACCATTCCCGATTACCCGAAGCCCGGCATCCAGTTCCGCGACATCACGACGCTGATCAAGGATGCGCAAGGCTTCAAGACCACGATCGATACGCTGGTCGAGCGCTACAAGGGCCGCCCGATCACGAAGGTGGTCGGCACCGAGGCACGCGGCTTCATCTTCGGCGCACCGCTCGCGTATGCACTCGGCGTGGGCTTTGTGCCGGTGCGCAAGAAGGGCAAGCTGCCCGGCAAGACCACCGCACATGAATACGCGCTCGAATACGGCCATGACCGTATCGAGATGCATGATGATGCGATCGATGCCAACGATCAGGTGCTGGTGGTCGATGACTTGCTGGCCACCGGTGGCACTGCGGCAGCGACCGTGATGCTGGTGCGCGGCATGGGCGGCCACGTGGTCGAGTGCGCATTCGTGATCGATCTGCCGGCGCTCGGCGGTCGCGTCAAGCTCGAGAAGATGGGGCTGACCGTGCACACGCTGGTCGAGTTCGAGGGCGACTGATGATGACGGAACATCACGACGTCGTCACGCTGCGCTGGCGTGACGCGCCAGGCTACGGGCAGCTGGAGATGATCGACCAGACCCGGCTGCCGATGCAGTTCACGTACCTCGCGTATGACTCGGCCAACGGCGTCGCCGAGGGCATCCGTACGATGGTCGTGCGTGGTGCACCCGCGATTGGCGTGGCTGCCGCGTATGGCGTTGCGCTCGAGGCGCTGCGACAGCAATCGGCATTACGCGCGGCCTTCGATGCGGCGCTGGATGCGGGCTTGGCCGTGCTGGCGGCCAGCCGGCCGACGGCGGTGAACCTGTTCTGGGCACTCGAGCGCATGCGCCGCTGCCGCGCTGCGCTTGCCACTGCCGAGCCCCGCGCACAGGCCGCCGCACTGCTCGACGAAGCAAAAGCCATCCATGCGGAAGACATCGCGATCAATGAAGCAATGGGTGCGCATGGCGCAGCCTTGCTGCCCGATGGTTCGCGCGTGCTCACGCACTGCAATGCGGGCGCGCTGGCTACCGCCGGCCATGGCACCGCACTGGGCGTGATCCGCTCGGCGGTGAAGGCTGGCAAAACCATCAGCGTCATTGCCGACGAGACTCGCCCCTTCCTGCAGGGCGCGCGGCTGACCGCGTGGGAGATGGTGCAGGAAGGCATACCGGTGACGCTGATCACCGACAACATGGCCGGCCACCTGATGGCGCACGGCGACATCGATGCCGTCATCGTCGGCACCGACCGCGTTGCCGCGAATGGCGATGTGGCCAACAAGATCGGTACCTACATGGTCGCGGTGCTGGCGGCGCGGCACAACATTCCGTTCTATGTCGCGTGCCCGTTGTCGACGATTGATCTCACGCTTCCAACCGGTCGCGACATCCCGATCGAGGAACGTGCGGCGACCGAGGTCACGGGCTTTCGCGACACGCAATGGGCAGCGCCGGGCGTGAAGGTGCGGAATCCGTCATTCGACGTGACGCCGGCCGAACTGGTCACGGCCATCATTACCGAGAAAGGCGTGGTGCGCGCGCCGTATCCGTCCGCTTTGCAGGGGCTGATCGACACCTGATACGCGGCGAGCCAGGCACCGCCCCGAGCTACGGGTCCCACGCTCAGCGTGTGAGGTCAACGGTATCAGAGCAACTGCTTCAGGCCGACAGGCGGTAGGCTTCGAAGAATTGCGTCCCGAGCAAAGGCGGGATTTTTTCGGGCGGTACGGGCTTGGAGACCAGATAGCCCTGTACCTCGTCGCAGCCCATGTTCTGCAGCATCTGCAATTGCTCGACGGTCTCCACGCCCTCGGCGACGACGGCAATGCTGAGGCTGCGACCGATCGACACCATGGTCTCGCACAAGGCCTGCGCCTGCGGATCCGTGCCGAGCTTGCGCACGAAGGACTGGTCGATCTTGAGCACATCGATCGACAGGCTCTGCAGCTTGGACAAGGACGAATAACCGGTGCCGAAATCATCGATCTCCAGCTCGATGCCCATCTGCCGCAGGCGCGCCAGCTCTTCCTGCGCGACGCCGTCTTCATCCAGCATGCTGGACTCGGTCAGCTCGATGGCCACCAGTGACGACGGCAGCGCAAAACGGGCCAGGTTCTCGGCCAGCGTCGTGCGCAGACCATCGCCTTTGAGCTGCAGCGCCGATACATTGACCGACACTGGCTTGAGCGGCAAGCCCTGGTCACGCCAGGCAGCGAGCTGCCGGCAGACCTTTTGCGCGACGACTTCGCCGATCGGCACGATCAGGCGGGTCTGCTCGGCGATACCGATGAAATCGGCCGGGGACAACAGGCCGCGGCGCGGATGGTTCCAGCGGATCAGCGCCTCCATGCTCGACAACTGGCCACTGCGCGCGTCGGCACGCGGCTGATAATAGATGACGAATTCATCGCGCAGGATCGCGTGCTCGAGCTCGCGCTCGACACTGATGCGGTCGCGGATCTGCTGCGCAAAGTCTTCGTTGTAGTGACGGTACTGGTTCTTGCCCTGCGACTTGGCCTCGTACAGCGCAATGTCGGCCGCTCGCAGCAAGGTATCGACATCACCGGCGTCGGTCGGGAATATGCTGATGCCGATCGAGCCCTTCATGCGGAACATGCGCCATGGCGAATCCGGGCCGAGCTGGCCGATGGCGGTGATCAACCGGCCTGCGACATCGCTGGCATCATCATCGGCGCCGAGATCCTCGACGATGACGGTGAACTCGTCACCGCCTATGCGCGCCAGATGGTCGCGCTCGCGCAGCACATGGCGCAGGTTGGCCGCCACCGACGCGAGCAATTCATCACCGGTACGATGGCCCAGCGAGTCATTGACGTCCTTGAAGTTGTCGAGGTCCAGATACAGCAAGGCGAGCCGGTGCCCACTCGTGCGCGCACGCTCCAGCGCGCCCGGCAGGTAATCATTCAGCCAGTGGCGGTTCGGCAATCCGGTCAGCGCATCGGTACGCGCCATCGCTGCCAGCGTGTCGGCCTGCTGATGGGCCTCGGACACATCGCGCACGGTCACGGCAATGCCGGTGCCCGAGCGCACGCCGCGCCGCTGGAACCAGCCGGCCAGATGCTTGCGGCCGTGCGGCACGTGGAAGTCATCTTCGCCGAAACCGTCGCTGACGACCTGGCGGAAAAACGCGAAGTACGGCGAATAGCGCTCACCTTCATACAGGCTGTTGATGGTGCGACCGATCAGTTCGCCGCGTGGATAGCCCGACATCTCGGCCGCGCGCTCATTGCAGTCCTCGATCAGCAGGTCCTGCAGCTTGCCCTCGGGATCACGGATGGGCTCCATCATGTAGAAGGCCTCACGCGCGCCGTCAACGGCCAGACGGAATGTCGCCTGCACCTGCGCATCATGGCGGCGCTGAGCCGACTGGCGTATCTGGAAAATCGCACCGAAGCCGCCCAGTGCCAGCAGCAGCAGGCTGAAGGCCACGGCCATCGTGATATAGACCTTGTGCGTGCGCGCAAACGGCGCCAGTACATCGACCATACTGATGCCGGCCACGGCCACCAGCGGATAGCCGTCGATCCGGATCCAGCTGACGATGCGCTCCTCATCGTCGAGGAACTGCGTACCGCTGTCGATGCGGGTGCCGCTTGCGGTGTCGAAGGTCGGATCCTTGCGATAGAACGAGCCAGCGATGCCACTGCCACCGCGTGAGGCCAGCAACTGGCCATCGTCGAAACGCACGGAAATGAAATCGCCCGGCGCGAGGCTGCCGACATCATGGTAGCTGGCCAGATAACTTTGCTCGACAGCGATCAGCACCACGCCATCGAAACGTCCATCCGAGCGATGCAATGCGCGCGTAAAACGCACGATGGTCTTGCCTGCGAAGCCACCGCGTCCCACCGTCGGCCGGTTCACGACCAGGCCACGCTCATCGCGATCGCGCACTTCGGTGAAGAACGGCAGGTCGCCCATATAGGTACCACGTGCCAGGTTGCGCGTGCTGCTGACTGCATAGCCGTCGGCATTGATCAATACCGGGAACAGCTGCTCCTGATAGACGCCATGGCGAAATTGTTCTTCCAGGTCGAGCGGGCCAGACTTGCGCTCCCACTGATATTTGATCGACAGCGACAACTGATCGACCTGGGACAGCGTGCGCAGCAACTGCTCGGCATACGCGTGCGCACGGCCCGAGGTTTCGGCCTCGGCATTGTCGATCAGATGTTTGCGATCGGATTGCAGTACCAGCAGCAGGGCGGCCCACACCACCCCGATCAGCAGAGCGCAGCCCAAGGCCCACGCGATGCCCAACCGGACATTGGCGCGCTTGACCGCTTGTTCAGACTGTCGCAACCAGGCCTGCATGGTCTTGCTTTATTGGGAAATAAATTTCCATTATGCAAGACAAGCGCGGAATCTCATAATTACCACAGAGAAACATTGTGTTCCCTGCATGGTGCAATCGAACCGGTTTCATGCCGGCTTGTGCATGTCTGACACGGGCTGCCGGCGGCGGGCTGCCGTGGCGACACCACGGCAGCTGCCTGACAGGATGGAGGATGACCGATCGCGGTCAGAATCCGGCGCCCGGCGCAGAACGTGCGCGCTGGCGACGGTTGGCTTCCTGGGTCTCGCGATAGATGGGCAGGTACACGAAGGCCAGCGTGCCGCGTCCATCTTCACGGCTGTACTCGAGCTCGACGTACACCTTCTCTTCGGTGCCGCCGCCCCAGATCCGGGTCTCGGTGAAGCGCTGCCCCGCCCTGCCCTCGCCCCAGGTCGCATTGCCATGTGCCAGCAGCGTGTCAAAGGCCTCGTGACCGGCGAACTCCATCTGCACAAAATAGAAGCGATCACCCGCAAAGCACAGTCGCAGGTTGCTGACCGGCGTCTTGCCGATTGTACTGTTGCCATCGCCACTGCGATAGCAGGAATACAGCGCGGTCTCGGCCAGCTTGCGCGCGTCCGGTAGTTGGTTGACCGGCGCTTCCCAGGGCAGCTCACCGAAACCGGTCGGCAAGCCGCCGGCCAACGCGGGTGCCTGCCACGCCAGGACCGGGACCATCAGCACCAGCACGATGCGCTCCAGGCAGCGGCGCATCACCGCTGCAACCTTTACGAGATGAACCATCATCATTTCCACAGCGCGCATTTGGTTTCAGCCTTGGTCATGTAGGCCTGGTCACCGGGGATCGTCTGCACCACTTTGTAGTAGTCCCATTCATACTTGGACTCGGCCGGTGCCTTCACCTGCATCAGCGTCATGTCATGCACCATGCGGCCGTCCGGACGCACGACGCCATTCTTGGCGAAGAAATCATTGATCTTGGTCGACTTCAGCTTGGCCATGATCTTGTCGCCATCATCGGTGCCGGTCGCCTTCACCGCATTCAGGTAGAAGGTGGTCGCGGAATAGTCGGCAGCGTGCAGCATCGACGGTGCCTTCTTGTTGCGGGCCATGAATTTCTTCGCCCATGCACGCGTCTCGTCATTGGTGTCCCAGTACCAGCCATCGGTCAGGTACATGCCCTGCGTGATGTTCAGGCCGACCGCATGCACGTCATTGACGAACATCAGCAGCGCGGCCAGCTTCATCTTCTTGTTGACGCCGAACTCGGCAGCAGCCTTGATCGAGTTCACCGTGTCGCCGCCCGCATTGGCCAGACCCAGCACCTGCGCCTTCGAGTTCTGTGCCTGCAGCAGGAAGGACGAGAAATCCGATGCCGCCAGCGGATGGCGCACCGAGCCAAGTACCTTGCCGCCACTGGCCTTGACCACATCGGACGCATCTTTTTCCAGCGACATGCCGAACACATAGTCGGCGGTCAGGAAGAACCAGTCCTTGTTGCCCTGCTTGGCCAGCGCTGCGGCCGTGCCGCGCGACATCGCCGCGGTGTCATACGCATAGTGCACGGTGTACGGCGTGCACTCTTCATTGGTCAGGCGCGAGGTGCCGGCGCCGATCGCGATGAAAGGCTTCTTCTTTTCGGCGGCGACCTTGGCCATCGCGAGGTTGGTGGCCGAGTTGGTGCCGCCGATCAGCATGTCCACACCCTGCTGGTCGAACCACTCGCGCGCCTTGCTGGCGGCGATATCGGCCTTGTTCTGGTGGTCGGCCGTCACGAATTCGATTTTCTTGCCATTCACGTTGCCGCCGAAATCAGCGATCGCCATCTTGATCGCATCGGCGCCCGCCGGACCATCGACATCGGCATACACGCCCGACATATCGGTAATGAAGCCGATCTTGATGGTGTCGTTCGACACCTGAGCCGACGCAGGCAACGTGGAAAAGGCCAGCGCGGACGCGACAGCCATGGACAGGACTTGCTTCTTCAATTCAGTCTCCCTTGGTGTTGTGGGTTTTATCGTCTTCCTGGTCTCGGACGCCGGGCCCGTGAGATCGGTGTGCGCGGGAATCTTAGCACGCTGTCATCAAGCGCTTTTGGCAACGGCTTTGGCATCTATTTCAGCATCTTTTTCGGCACCTGCTTCGGCTCCTGTTTCGCCACCCCGGGTTATTCGCCGGCGGCCTGCACCAGGCCAGCCCAGCTTGCCAGCCGGAGGCGGCCGCGCATGGGCTTCGCGCAAGCCCTGTCCCAAAATTCCCTGCGCTGCGCGTAAATTTTTCAGCGCCGGCGACGAAGTCGGCCGCCGGCCTTGTATCGGCGACGTGGCATGGGCCTTGCCTGAAGCTGCCTCCGTCAGGCGGGTGTCGTGCGTAACGCTGACCGGCAATACAGTCGGTCGGATGCGGCGTGGACTTTGCCATCGATCAAAACCACTCAGGAGGCAATGATGGATCCGGAAATCCAGACGGGCAGTACCGATACAGGCAGCCGTCGTCATGACTACCAGTCGCAACAGGCATCGGCCGGCAAGACCACGCGGATACGCGAAGATCTCGCCAATCTCAAGAGCGACCTCGATGCGCTGATGTCGCATGCATCGACATTGTCGGAGAACGAGTTGCACGAGGCGCGCGACCGTATCCTGGCCCGTTTTTCCAGCGCGCGTTTTTCTGCGCGCGGCTTTGCCGAGCAGGCCGGTCGCCAGTTCAACCAGGGACGTGACATCACGGTCGACTATGTGCGCGACAAGCCGTTGCAATCGGTGGCCATCGCCACCGGCGTTGGCCTGCTGCTCGGCGCCATCATGCGGCGCGACTGAGCAAGGGGACGACCGGTGCTCGAAGTCCTGAAGAAGTCGCGGCAGCTGGCCGCGATCGCGCTCGATCGCGTCGGCGATTACCTCGCATTGTTGCGCATCGAACTGAAGCTGCAGGGACGCGAGATCGGCACCCAGGTCGCCGGCTATCTGGCGGCCGCCGTGTTCGGGCTGTTTGCGCTGCTGTTCGTCGGCATAGCGATCATCATCAGCTTCTGGGACAGCGACTACCGCGCGCTCGCCGCATGGCTGGTGGTGTTGCTGTACGCAGGCGGAGCGGCCGGCGGCATCGCGCTGGCGCGCCGGCATGCGGGACGCGAGGCGCCGCTGCAGGCGCTGCGCGACGAGATGCGGCGCGACATTGCGCTGGTGCGAGAAAGCCTGTGATGGCAAGGAGCGGCCATGGTGAAGGATCAGGGATGAGCGTGTCACTGGAAGACCAGCGGCGCGCGCTGCTGGAACAGATCGAGGCCAGCCGCGCCGTCTACCGCCGCATGCTGGCCGGCGACCACACGACAGACGCCATGCGCGCCGGGGTGGCCAGCAGCAGCTTGTCCGCACGAGACAGTACCGGTACCACGCGCGGGCTTGCACCCGCCTCGGCGAGGCGAATGCAGCAAGGCGGACGCAGCAAGGCGATGCAATGGGCGGTAGACCATCCGCTATGGGTCGCCGGTGGCGTGGCATTGCTGGTGCTGCTGTTGCCGCGCGCCGCCGCAGCCCGGCGGCGTCGTTCACGCGACAAGGTGCGCCGGGACAGCGATCGCGATCAGGTGATGCAGACAGCCCGCAACTCCGGAACGGCGCGTGCATTACTCACGGCCGGACTGCTGCTGATGCGCGACCCGCGCCGGCTGCAGTCAGCGGGCCGGCTGCTTGCCACCGGCTGGCACTGGCTGCAGCGCCGGCGCGCGCAACGCAGCCGGCCTGCAGCGTCGCCTGCTACCACCTCACGCTGGCTGCACTGAACGCTGGCTGCACTGAACGCTGGCTGCAAGGGCTATTTCTTGACGTTGCTGCTGCGCGCAGCTGCGCATCAACCCACGCATCAGGAGTAGGTGTAATACACCAGTCGCACCAGCGATGAATCGAAATACAGTGCCTGCCACGGGATCACCACATTGGCCTTGCCATGCTGCGGAGCGATGACGACGTAACGCAGCTGACGGCTGCGCACATCGACCAGCACCGAACGCACGCGGCCCATCGGCTGACCGGTCGCGGTCACCACCGGACAAGAGCGCAGCAACTCGGTGGCCGACGACTGGCCGGCACTCATGCACGCAAAGCGCCGGCGACTACCCTTGCCGGCTGCTGGCCCTCCCTCGAATGTCTTCAACATGACGGCGCGCTTTCAACGCAAGACATGATCGTGCACTTCAGACCACCGTCGCAGCGCCGGAGTTCATCATCCGGCGCACGCGATGCCGCGCCGGCCGGCACCGGAGGGCAGCGGCCGGCAAGCGCGGCGTCAGCTGCGGCCGAGGTCGGCACGGGCTGCACCAGCCTCGACTTCGCCGGACTCGCCCCAGGTCGTGCGCTTGGCTCCCATTGCGCCGAGCGCGCCGCCGATCAGGCTCAGCACCAGCGACAGCGCAACGGCGCCGAAGACGGTCCATGCCGCGGTACTGGCGCCCCTGATCGCACGGTCGGCCGCCGCACGTCCCTGCGGCGATGCCTGCTCCGGCGAGCCCGACAAGATCAGTGCCTGGTCGACCACCGTGGCCGCGCGGTCACGCTGCACGCCCATGCTGCTGCTCATGTAATCGATCGCCTGGTCGCGCCGACCGGCGGCGATGTGGCCTTGCAGCGTGCGCATGTTGTCGGGGCTGATGTTGGTGCCGAGCTGACGGTTCAGCATCGCAGTCACGCCACCGGCCCCGCCGCCCGCTCCCTGCGCCACCGCGCTTGCGCCCTGACTGATGCCGGAGAACAGCCCCGACAGCAGGGAGCCGCCGGCCGAGGTTGCCAGCACGACGAACAGCAAGGTGGTGACGGCCCATGACACCGCACCATGCAGCACGCCATCGGTCTTGCGCTTGAGCCCGGACATGCGACCGGCGACATAGGCGCCGACCAGTGCCGAGATCAGCATGGAAATGCCGGCCCATACCAGCGCACCGATGCCCGGCGCCTCGCCCGACTGCACGCTGGTCATCGACAGCCCGCTCGCAATGCCAAGCAAGGTGAGCACCAGCTGCACCGAGATGCCGACGGCGACGCCGGCCAGCACCGCGCTCCAGCGTATCGATGAAAACAAGGGCCGGCGCACGATGTTTTCCTGAGAAATCATGGTGCCACCGGAGTACGCGGCGCCCGTATCGAGATGAATCGTGGCCATTGGCAAATCTCCTTGCTTGTTGGGGTCAGATCCTTGGAGTACGCCGGGTGCGAAAGCTCCCGCCATTTTGGCTCTGATCAAACCGCTTGATCACGGCGGCTCGCCTGCTCGCCGCACGCGAATGACATTGCTCCATTACAGCGGCGACAGCACGCCGTTGGTGATCGTCACCCGATCACCCTGTTTAACGATGGGCGCCGCCTCCTGGGCGAAGGATTGCGTGGTGCCATCGTCCATCCTGATCGTCACTTTGTAGATCTGGTCGCCGCTGCTGCGGCGTCGCTCGATCTCATGACCGACATACGCGCCACCGGCCGCACCGGCCGCGGTCGCGACAGTCCTGCCGGTGCCGCCACCGACTTGATTGCCGACGATGCCGCCGATAGCCGCGCCGGCGAGGGTGCCCAGTCCCAGGCCTTGCTTGCGCGGCACGACCTCAACCGCCTGGATGGTGCCGGTGCCGTTGACGTTGCTGGCAATGGGCTTGACTTGCTCGGATGATCCGCCGAAGCCACCAAGGTTCTCGCATCCGCTGATGCCCATGCCAGTCGCGAGTACCGCGGCCAGTGCCAATGCAGGGGCCGTCCATGTTGTCGTCGTCATGCTGTTCTCCTGCAAAGCCCCGTGGAGGGGAATCGGTTCCAATGAATCCTGGCCGGCGATGCCCTCAAAGCGAGGGCATCGCCGGCAAAGGACCGCCTGATGGCATCAGCATCGGCCATGCTTCGTTCCTGCCTCTTCATGGTCTTTACTGCCAGTACGGCGTCTGGTTGTAATACGCATACACTTGCGACGCCCAGGACGGATCGGCCATCGCTGGCCAGTGATCCTTGTCGAAGCCCGGGGCTTGCTGCAGCCGGTCCTTGGGCACGTCGAGCACGAAGCACTTGCGGTCCGCATCCAGGGTCAGCGCGCCCCACGGTATCGCAAACAGCTTGTCGCCCATGCCGAGCATGCCGCCGAAGGACAGCACCGCATAGGCCACCTTGCCGCTGCTGACATCGAGCATGATGTCCTCGATACTGCCCAGCTTCTCGCCCTGGAGATTGATCACGTCATCGCCCTGCAGGGTCTCGGCCGCCATCACGTCCGGCCCCGGACCGCTATGGTCATCGGCCTGACGCTGTACGATGCGCGCTCCCTGCTGCTGGCTTCCCTGTGGAGGATTGGTCGATAGGCTCATGCTGTCTCCTTTCTCATTGAAAAAATGGCGCACGCCATCAGCGCTTGTACGCCGGCGTGTCGCTGTTCGACTACGACGGCATGCCTTAATTCAGCAAACCGATATTGCTGACACCAACCGCCCCACCCACCACGCCGCCGACCAGCCCTGGGTTGGCACTTACCGCTGCATTGAGCGCGATCGCAGCATTGCTTGCATCAGGATTCCTGTCGGCATTCAGGTCGGCATTGGCAGCAGACCCGAACCTGCCGAGCGCCAGCGCCCGGTCCTGGTTGCCGTATTCCTCGAGGCGGTTGTACAGGGTCTTCAGGCTGATGCCGAGCAAGTCGGCAGCACGCTTCTTGACGCCGCCGCACAGATCCAGCGTTGCAAAGATCAGCCGGCGGTCGACATCAGCGAGTGAGGTACCCACCGGAATGGCCAGCGTGAGTGCGGTGGCCGTGCATTGCGCCGGTCCCGGGTCCAGCGCATGCGCATCAATCTGCTGGTCCGACAGGATGTAGGCGCGCTGCATGAAATTGCGCAGTTCACGCACATTGCCCGGCCAGTGATAGCTTCCGAGAGCGGACAAGGCGCGCGGCGACAACACCTTGCCAGTACCATGCGCGCGGTTGAACTCGTCAAGGAAATGCTGTGCGAGCAGCGCGACATCATCGCTGCGCTCGCGCAGCGCGGGAATTTTCAGCGGGAACACGCTCAATCGGTGGTACAAGTCCAGTCGCAACTTGCCGGCCGCGATCGCCGCCTCGGGATCGCGATTGGTGGCGGCAACGATGCGCACATCGGTATGCAATTCCTGGGTGCTGCCGATGCGCATGAAACTGCCCGTCTCGAGTACGCGCAGCAGCTTGACCTGCAACTCGATCGGCATTTCCACGACCTCATCAAGGAACAGGGTGCCACCCGATGCACGCTCGAAATAGCCCTTGTGCTGACGGTCGGCACCGGTAAAGCTGCCTTTCTCATGCCCGAAAATCTCGCTCTCGATCAATTGCGGCGAGATCGCGCCGCAGTTCACCGGCAGGAAAGGATGGCGCACACGCGCGCTCTGCGCATGGATGTTCTGGGCCACCAGTTCCTTGCCGGTGCCACTCTCGCCCAGCAGCAGCACGCTCGCCTCGGTCGGCGCCACTCGCGCGATATGCTCGCGCAGCATCCGCATGGCCTCGGATTCACCCAACAGCGTTGTCGCATGAAAGCTGCTGACGGTGCGCGACGCATCCAGCCTCACCGTTGCCGTGCGTGATGCGAGCAAGGACTTCAGGTGGTGCAGGTCGGGCGGACGTTCGAGGTAGTCCGCCGCACCACCACGGAATGCGGCAAGCGCTGAGGCCAGCGTCGGCCTTGCGCTGAGCAGGATGACGGCAGTGCCGGCGTCACCGGGCGCTTCGCGCGCTTCCAGCAGGGCCATGCCGCTGCCATCCGGCAGCTGGTCGGCGACGATGGCCCAGTCGGGTGCCAGCAGCGACAACTGGAACTGGCCTTGTCGCAAACCCGTGACCAGCATGCAGCGATGGCCTTCAGCGAGCAACTGATCGCGCAAGGCTGGTGCGCCGGCATCGTCATCCACGATCAGAACGTGAGCCATGAATCAGACGCGATCAGGGGGCAGTCAAGCGCCGCGGCCATGCGAAGGCCGCGAGGCGATGTCCGCGGCCCGGCAGGTGCATTGCCTGACGTCGGCCGCGAGCCTGCGACGGAACTGTGTTCAGCGCGATGGTGATGTCTCGCTCCCGGATTGACCGCCGCTCTTGCCCTGCTGCTCATCGCGCGACGACGACTTGCCCGCGCCGGATTGCATGCTGCTGCTGCCGCCGCTCGTACCACTGGTACCACTGGTTCCGGATGATCCGCCCGCATCCTCGCCGCTGCGCTGGCAGGCGGCCAGCGATGCGACCAACACGGGCAGAGCAAGCAATGCAATCCAACGCTGGTATGGTCTGGTCATCATGGTCATGTCCTTTGCAATGTGAAGGGGCTGGCCGGATCTCGACTCGGCCATCGGGGATTCGATCTGCGGCATCATCTGGCGGAGCCTGAGGAACTGCTGCCGCCAGTTGCGCTGCCGCCGGTACTGCTGCTGCCCGGCGGCGTGCCACTGTCGCTGCCCGGGCTCGCTCCCGGCATGCCCGATGTTCCGCTCGTTCCGCTCGTTCCCGATGTACCCGAGGTGCCGGAGGTACCGCTCTTCTCACCCGACTTGTCGCCGCCCGCACCGGGGCTTGCGCCGGGTGTGGTGCTGCCCGTGCCGGAGGTACCGCCTGTACCCGGAGAGGTTGGCGAGCCTGGTGACGATGGCGATGATTCGGAGGGCGGTGGCGTGGTCGCCGGTGCCGACTGGCTGGGTGTGGTGGTGCCGGTCGATCCCTTGTCCTTTTCCTCGCCACCGCCACCACCGCCGCGATTGCAGGCTGCGACACTGATCGTCAGCAGGCCAAGAAATATCAGTGTCTTCGTTGCATGCAGTCTTGGGTTCATTACCATTCCTTTCAACTAACGATGGAGTCGTAGCTCCCAATCTTGACTGGAGCATGCTGCATAAGTTTCAACACGGGCGCGCTGCCTGTGAGCGGCAGCAAATCCGCGAACAACTTGCAGTGCTTGCGTGATTGGCGGCGGTGTCGGCCATCTGCAAGCTGTTTGATGCAAGGCAGGGCGGGATCCTGTGACGGGTACACATTGTTCTGTTGTCCTCGCCGCGTGCTCTCTTCGTTCATCACGACCTGCGCCATGACCCACGATCGATCGCTGAAGCGCTGCGGGCTGCTGTATGGCAGCTCTGCCGCCATGACCGCGATGTACCGACAACTCGAGCGCGTGGCAGGCACCGATGCGACCGTGCTGCTCGAAGGCGAGAGCGGCACCGGCAAGGAACTGGTCGCGCGCACCGTGCACCAGCAGAGCCGGCGTGCAGACCGGCACTTCGTCGCGGTGAACTGCGGCGCGATTCCGGCACACCTGATCGAGGCAGCGCTGTTCGGGCATGAAAAAGGCAGCTTCACCGGCGCGCTGAAGCGCCAGAGCGGTTACTTCGAGCATGCAAGCGGCGGCACGCTATTCCTGGACGAGATCACCGAGATGCCCTGCGACATGCAGGTGAAGCTCCTGCGGGTGCTGGAAAGCGGCAGCTTCCTGCGCGTCGGTGGCAGTGAATCGGTGCAAGTCGATGTCAGGCTCGTCGCTGCGACCAATCGCTCATTGCAGGCCGCAGTACAGGAAGGCAGCCTGCGCCAGGACCTGATGTACCGGCTGGCCGTGTTCCCGATACGCGTGCCGCCGCTGCGCGAGCGCGACACCGACATCGAAAAGCTGGCGCAACTTTTTCTGGAGCAGCTGAATGACGAGGCGCATACGAAAAAATGCTTTTCAAGGATCGCGATGGATACTCTGCGCAAGCATGCGTGGCCGGGCAATGTGCGTGAGCTGAAAAATCGCGTGCATCGCGCGTACATCATGTCCGCTGACGTGGTTGATGTCGATGTGCCCCTGCAAGCGGCAGCACGAGCAAGCGCAGGCAAAGGCATGCTGAATTTCCCGGTCGGCATGGCGCTGGCCGATGCACAGCGCGAGATCATCCTCGCGACGCTGCATCACTTCAGCGGCAACAAGAAGCTGGCCGCCGAGACACTGGGCATCAGCCTGAAGACGCTGTACAACCGGCTGAAGGTCTACTAGCAGCCCCTGTCACACGCGCACCCTGCCAAGCAGGAATGGGCTCAGCCGTTGATGATCTCTCCGCCGTTCGGGTGCAGCACCTGCCCGGTCATTCGGGGCGCGGCCGCATTGCCGCTTCCCTGCCTGGTTGTCGATCTTGCTCCTGCGCGGGAAAAGACGGCTCGGCCATGGCAGCTCCTTACGTTCACGTTTGCACGGAACGCCAGCGCAGCAGCTTTCATGCCACTGGCCACAAGGGAAGACAAACAGCCAGCGGGCTCAGGCTGCCTGCGGCAACACGCGCTCGGCAGCGCGCAACACCAGATCGGCATCGCCAGCCGCCAGTTGCTTTGCGTCAGACAAGGTCTGGCGGAAAGCGCGCGCGCCCGGCAGGCCAGCCATCAGGCCCAGCATGTGGCGGGTGATGGTGTTGAGACGAGGTCCGCCGCTGGCCAGCTGCGCGCGGATATACGGCAACATGGCAACGATGACCTGTACACGATCACGCGCCAGGCCGGCATCGCCACCGAAGTCGCTGTAATAGCGCGCATCAAACCCGGCCATCAGCCACGGGTTGTGATAGGCCTCGCGGCCGATCATCACGCCATCGAGGTGCTGCAGGTGCTCATCGATTTCTTCCAGCGTCTTGATGCCGCCGTTGATGATGATCTCCAGTGCCGGAAAATCCCGCTTGAGCTGGTACGCATAGTCATACTTCAGCGGCGGAATCTCGCGGTTCTCTTTCGGCGACAGGCCCTTCAGGATCGCGTTGCGTGCATGGACGATGAAAGTCGAGCAGCCGGCATCGGCAATGGTGCCGACGAAATCGCGCACGAAGTCATAGGACTCGACATCATCAATGCCGATACGGTGCTTGACGGTGACATCGATCGTCACCGCATCGCGCATCGCCTTCACGCAGTCGGCCACCAGCGCAGGCTCGGCCATCAGGCAGGCGCCGAAGGCACCGCGCTGTACGCGCTCGGACGGACAGCCGCAATTGAGGTTGATCTCGTCATAGCCCCAGCGCTCGCCGATCCTGGCGCTCTTCGCCAGATCCTCCGGCTCGCTGCCGCCGAGCTGCAGCGCGACCGGATGTTCGGCGTCATTGAAGTTCAGGTGGCGCGGCTGGTCACCATGGATGATCGCGCCGGTCGTCACCATCTCCGTGTACAGCCAGGTATGGCGGGTGATCTGGCGATGGAAATAACGGCAATGCCGATCCGTCCAGTCCATCATCGGGGCGACGGACAGGCGGCGGGGCGGAAGTGTGAGCTTGGGCGTGGTCACGGAGAAGGTCGGCGCGGCATTCGGGCCGCGTGCAGCAGATTCTAGCGGGTTGACGAAAACAGGTGCGCAATACAAAGGACGCAATACAAAGGGCGCCCGCAGGCGCCCTTTGCATATTTGCCGCCGGCGATCAGGCTGCTTCGCGCGACGCCTTCTTGCGCTCATGCTCCTTCAGGAAGCGCTTGCGCAGGCGGATGCTCTTCGGCGTGATCTCGACCAGTTCATCATCCTCGATGAACTCGACCGCGTACTCCAGCGTCAGCTCGATCGGCGGCACCAGGCGCACCGCTTCATCGGTACCGGACGCTCGCACGTTGGTCAGCTGCTTGCCCTTGATCGGGTTCACGACCAGGTCGTTGTCGCGCGAGTGGATGCCGATGATCATGCCTTCGTACACCGGATCATTGTGGCTGACGAACATGCGGCCTCGATCCTGCAGCTTCCACAGCGCATAGGCAACCGCTGCACCATCATCCTGCGAGATCAGCACGCCATTGCGACGGCCAGCCAGTTCGCCCTTGTTCGGATCGACCGGGCCATACGCATCGAACACATGGCTCATCAGGCCGGTGCCGCGGGTCAGCGTCATGAATTCGCCCTGGAAGCCGATCAGGCCACGTGCCGGGATGCGATATTCAAGGCGCACACGGCCCTTGCCGTCCGGCTGCATGTCCTGCAGGTCGCCACGACGGCGACCGAGTTCTTCCATCACACCGCCCTGATGCGCTTCCTCGACATCGACGGTCAGGTTCTCGAAGGGCTCGTGACGCACGCCATCGATCATCTTGAACACCACGCGCGGACGCGACACGGCCAGCTCGTAGCCTTCGCGACGCATGTTTTCCAGCAGGATGGTCAGGTGCAATTCGCCGCGGCCCGATACTTCGAACGTGGTGTCGTCGTCGGTCGGCGCGACGCGCAGCGCGACATTGGACTTCAGTTCGCGCTCGAGGCGCTCACGCAGCTGGCGGCTGGTAACGAACTTGCCTTCGCGGCCGGCCAGCGGCGAGGTGTTGACGATGAAGTTCATCGTCAGCGTTGGCTCGTCGACGGTCAGCATCGGCAACGCATCCGGCGTGTCGACCGCGCAGATGGTGGAGCCGATGCCGATGTCTTCGAGGCCGTTGATCAGCACGATGTCGCCGGCCATCGCTTCGTTCACCAGCTCGCGCTCCAGGCCCTTGAACTTCAGTACCTGGTTGATGCGGCCCTTGACCGGGGTCGAGTCCGGGCCGTTCAGGAACACCACATCCTGCTGCGGCTTCACGCGGCCGCGCTTGATACGGCCGATGCCGATCTTGCCGACGTAGGACGAATAATCGAGCGACGAAATCTGCAGCTGCAGCGGGCCATCGACATCATCGTCGCGCACCGGCACATGCTTGAGCACCGCGTCGAACAGCGGCTTCATGTCACCTTCGCGGGCTTCCGAATCGAGGCTCGCATAGCCATTCAGCGCCGATGCAAACACGACCGGGAAGTCGAGCTGCTCCTCGGTCGCGCCGAGCTTGTCGAACAGCTCGAACGTGGCGTTGATCACCCAGTCCGGACGCGCGCCCGGACGGTCGATCTTGTTCACGACGACGATGGGCTTGAGGCCCAGCGCCAGTGCCTTGCGGGTCACGAAGCGGGTCTGCGGCATCGGGCCTTCGACCGCATCGACCAGCAGCAGCACCGAGTCGACCATCGACAGCACGCGCTCGACCTCGCCGCCGAAGTCGGCGTGGCCCGGGGTATCGACGATATTGATGTGGGTGCCTTCGTACTCGACCGCGCAGTTCTTCGCGAGGATGGTGATGCCGCGTTCCTTCTCGAGGTCGTTCGAGTCCATCACGCGGTTATCCACTTGCTGGTTCTCGCGGAAGGTGCCGGACTGGCGGAGCAGCTGGTCAACCAGCGTGGTCTTGCCGTGGTCAACGTGGGCAATGATGGCGATGTTGCGCAATGCGCGGTCGGTACTGGACATGGGAAATCTGGGCCGAGAGGAAGGAAACCCGAGATTCTAGCATCTTTCGCTGTCCGGATTATGAAATCCCCTGAAATTTCAATGGCTTGCAGGGCTGATCAGCCTTTGCGGGGCCAGCAGCCCTTGCCTGTCCAGCAGTGCCACGCCCAGCAGCCGCCCATCCGCGCTCCGGTACACCCGCACCAGCAGGTCGGCGTCCGGGAGCGGCAATGACGAGGGTGACAGTGCCGCTGCCATTCCGGCAATTCGCTGACCATGCAGGAAGCGGCGGGACAACTCATCATCCAGCCGCACCGCCGGCAAGCTGTCCAGCAAGGCATCGACCGGCGCCAGTGCCTGCAGACGCGCCGCTTCGTCGAGGCCATCAAAAAAGGGCAGTTCGATTGCGTTCTGCAGGTCCAATACACCGAGCCGCGTGCGGCGCAAGGCCGTCAGGTGGGCGCCGCAACCCAGTGAGTTGCCAATGTCTTCGCCCAGCACGCGGATGTAGGTGCCTTTGCTGCAGCGGACACGGATCTTCAGTTCCGGCGCCGTATACGACAGCAATGTGAGCTCATGAATCACCACATCGCGCGCATCGCGCTCGAGCGTCACGCCTTCACGCGCATATTCATACAGCGGCTTGCCATCGCGCTTCAATGCGGAATACATCGGCGGCACTTGCTTGATCGGGCCGCGGAACTGCGCGAGCACGGCTTCGACTTGTGCTTCGCTGACGTCCACCGGCCGGGTATCGACCACCTCACCTTCGGTATCCCCAGTGGTCGTGGTCACGCCAAGATGAACAGTCGCTTCATAGGTCTTGTCGGCCTCGAGCAAGTCCTGCGCGAACTTGGTCGCCTCGCCAAAGCACAGCGGCAGCAATCCGGTTGCGAACGGATCGAGCGTGCCGGTGTGCCCGGCCTTCTCCGCATTGAGCAGCCACTTCGCCTTGGCCAATGCCTGCGTACTGCTCATGCCGACCGGCTTGTCGAGCAGCAGCACGCCGTGCACCGGCACGCGCTTGCGTTTTGCCACCTTGTTCATTCGGGGAAGATCAGTGTTCGTCGCTGTCGGCCGCACGCGTCGCGTTGGCTTCGTCGATCAGCTTCGACAGCGCTGCGCCACGCGTGGTGGACGTGTCGTGCACGAAGTGCAGCTCGGGCAGGGTGTGGATGTGCAGGCGCCTGCCCAGTTGCGCGCGCAGGAAACCGGCCGCCTTGCGCAAGCCGTTCAGCGTGTTCTGCACGGCGGCATCATCATCGACCAGCGTGGTAAAAAATACCTTCGCATGCGCATAGTCGGGCGTCAGCTGTACTTCGGTCAGGGTCACCATGCCGACGCGCGGGTCCTTGACCTCCATCGCGATCAGTTGGGCCAGGTCTTTCTGGATCTGGTCGGCGACACGCTGGCTGCGGCCGGGGATGGATTTACTATGCTTGACCATGGATCAGATCGCAGGAGTTCATTCAGAGGTATCAAGCCCGGTCGGAAACCGTCGCGAGCGGGTCGAATTCGATCCGAGAAGCGCAATCGTACGTGATGTACGATGAGCATCGCAGGATCGAACTCGGCCCGCGCAGTAGGTTTACGAATGGGCGACTACAGGGTACGAGCGACTTCCTGCACCTCGAAGACTTCCAGCTGGTCGCCTTCCTGGATATCGTTGTAGTTTTTCAGCTGCAGGCCGCATTCGAAGCCGGCCTTCACTTCCTTCACGTCATCCTTGAAGCGCTTCAGCGAATCGAGCTCGCCGGTCCACTGGACCACGTTGTTGCGTAGCAGGCGGACTTGCGCGCCGCGCTTGACCATGCCGTCGAGCACGTAGCAACCGGCGATCGAGCCCACCTTGCTGACCACGAACACCTGGCGGATCTCGACCAGGCCAAGTGCCTGTTCGCGCTTCTCCGGCGACAGCATGCCACCCATTGCCGCCTTGATCTCGTCGATCGCATCGTAAATGATGTTGTAGTAGCGGATGTCGATGCCATTCGCTTCAGCCAGCTTGCGTGCCTGTGCATCGGCACGGGTGTTGAAGCCGAGGATGACTGCTTTCGATGCGACTGCGAGGTTGACGTCGGATTCGCTGATGCCACCGACGGCCGCATGCACGACTTGCACGCGCACTTCGGAGGTCGACAGTTTCTGCAACGAAGCGACCAGCGCTTCCTGCGAACCCTGCACGTCGGCCTTGATGATCAGCGGCAGGTTCTTCACCTCGCCTTCGGTCATCTGCTCGAACATGTTCTCCAGCTTCGCGGCCTGCTGCTTCGCGAGCTTCACGTCGCGGTACTTGCCCTGCCTGAACAGCGCGATCTCGCGCGCCTTGCGCTCATCGGCCAGCACCATCGCCTCTTCACCGGCAGCCGGCACTTCGGTCAGGCCCTGGATCTCGACCGGAATCGACGGACCGGCCTCGTTGATGGCCTTGCCGTTTTCGTCCAGCATCGCGCGCACACGACCGTACGACGAACCGGCCAGCACGATGTCGCCGCGCTTGAGCGTACCGGACTGGACCATGATGGTCGCGACCGGGCCGCGGCCCTTGTCGAGCTTGGCTTCGATGACGAGGCCCTTCGCCGGTGCTTCGACCGGCGCGCTCAGTTCGAGCACTTCGGCTTGCAGCAGCACGTTCTCAAGCAGCGTGTCGATGCCCTCGCCGGTCTTGGCCGACACCGGGATGAACGGCGACTCGCCGCCGTATTCTTCCGGCACCACGCCTTCGGCGACCAGTTCCTGCTTCACACGATCCGGGTTCGCGCCCGGCTTGTCGATCTTGTTGATCGCAACCACCAGCGGCACGCCGGCGGCCTTCGCATGCGAGATCGCTTCTTTCGTTTGCGGCATCACGCCGTCATCGGCCGCAACGACCAGGATGACGATGTCGGTCGCCTTCGCACCGCGTGCACGCATCGCGGTAAACGCTTCGTGGCCCGGGGTGTCGAGGAAGGTGATCATGCCGCGCGCAGTATCGACATGGTACGCACCGATGTGCTGCGTAATGCCGCCGGCTTCGCCCGCAGCGACCTTCGCGCGGCGGATGTAGTCGAGCAGCGAGGTCTTGCCGTGGTCGACGTGGCCCATCACGGTCACGACCGGTGCGCGCGGCTTGAGCTCGGCGTCGACATGTTCGGCGCCCGTGTCGAGCAGCGCTTCCGGATCGTCCAGCTTCGCGGCATGCGCGACGTGGCCCATTTCCTCGACCACGATCATCGCGGTTTCCTGGTCCAGCACCTGGTTGATGGTGACCATCTGGCCCAGCTTCATCAGCTGCTTGATGACCTCGGCAGCCTTGACCGACATCTTGTGCGCCAGCTCGGCGACGGTAATGGTCTCCGGCACGTGCACTTCGCGCACGATGGCCTCGGTCGGCTGCTGGAAATTCGACTCACGATCATCGTGGTGGCTGTTGCGACGTCCGCGCGGACCCGAGCGCCAGCCGTCACGGCCACCGGTCGGCGCGCCACGGGTCTTGAGACCACCGGCGCCACGCTTCTTTTCGTCCTGCCAGGTCGACGATACATTGGCCGACTTGATCGATTTCTTTTCGCCCGGCTTCGCATCTTTCTTGTCGGCCGGCTTCTTGTCGCCGGTGGTGGCCGGGCGGTGCAGCGTGCCTTCGGCGCGGGCAGCGGGTGCCGGCTCCGGTGCCTTGATGACCTTGCGCGGCGAATTCATCATCGCCTTGATCTGCGCGACTTCGTCGGCCACCGCCTTGCGTGCCTGTTCGGCGGCAGCGGCACGTGCGGCAGCCGCACTTGCAGCGGCGGCAGCTGCCGCAGCGGCTTCCTGCTCGGCAGCCGACGGTGCGGCCGGCGCAGCCTCGCCACTCGACGCGGCAGCCGGCACAGCCGCCGACGCATTCGCGGCAGCTGCAGCTGCGGCTTCGGCGGCTTGCTTGGCCAGCGCAGCCTCGCGCTCGACTTCGGCGGTACGCTCGGCTTCCAGTTTCGCGAGGCGCTCCTGCTTTTCACGCAGGTCAGCTTCCTGGCGGGCGATCAGCTCGGCCTGGCGACGTGCTTCTTCATCACGACGTGCCTGCTCGGCCTCGTCGATGATCGGCGCAGCAGCTTTCTGTACTTCCGGTTCCGCGACCGGCGCATCATCGCGCTTGACGAAGGTGCGCTTCTTGCGGACCTCGACCTGGATGGTGCGCGACTTGCCGCTGGAATCGGCCTGCTTGATCTCGGTGGTTTCCTTGCGGGTCAGCGTGATCTTTTTCTTCTCGCCGTCCGCAGCGACGCCGTGCGCCTTGCGCAAATGCCCGAGCAGCTGGTCCTTGTCTTCCTTGGACAAGGGATCCTCGGCCGAGCTTTTCTCGACGCCGGCGTCGCGCAGCTGCTTGAGCAGCAGGTCGGCCGGCATCTTCAGCTCGGCGGCAAATTGGGCTACGTTGTTACTCGCCATTCAGTCCTCTTTTCTTGTGACGCTCTGCACTCAGATGATGTTCGTCGGTTCGTTCACTTGCTCTCGGCGAGGTTCCAGACGCGCGCCTGCAATGCCTTGGCACGGTCGTCATACTTCGCATCGATCAGACGCATCTCATCGTCGGTCACATCCTTGAATTCGCTGTCGATCAGTTCACGCGCGCGGTCAGCCGGCAGTGCGAGGATCGAACCGAACTCGTCATACGCGAGGTTACTGAACTGCTCGAGGGTCTTCACGCCGCACAGGCCCAGCTTGCCGGCCGTGACACGGTCCATGCCCTCGAGATTGATCAGCGCCTCTTCCATGCCTTCCAGGCCTTCTTCGGACGCGATCGCCTCGGTCACCAGCGCGTCACGCGCGCGGTTGCGCAGCTCGTTGACGGTGTCTTCATCAAAGGCTTCGATTTCCAGCATTTCCTGGATCGGCACGTAGGCGATTTCTTCCAGCGTCGAAAAGCCTTCCTGCGCGAGGATGTCGGCGACTTCCTCGTCCACATCCAGCTTTTCCATGAACAGGCCGCGGATCACGGCGGTCTCGGACGCGGCCTTGTCGGCCGATTCCTCGGCGGTCATGATGTTGATCTGCCAGCCGGTCAGCTCGGACGCGAGACGCACGTTCTGGCCGCCGCGGCCGATCGCGATCGCGAGGTTCTCCTCGTCGACCACCACATCCATCGCATGCTTGTCTTCATCGACGACGATCGACGACACATTGGCCGGTGCCAGCGCGCCGATCACGAATTGCGCAGGATCGTCGGACCACAGCACGATATCGACGCGCTCGCCACCGAGTTCGCCGGTGACGCTCTGCACGCGCGAGCCGCGCATGCCGACGCAGGTACCGATCGGATCGATGCGCTTGTCGTTGGTGAAAACGGCGATCTTCGCGCGCACGCCCGGGTCACGGGCGGCCGATTTGATCTGCAGCAGGCCCTGCTCGATCTCGGGCACTTCGAGCTCGAACAGCTTCATGATGAATTCCGGCGCGGTGCGCGACAGGATCACCTGCGGGCCGCGCGCATTGCGGTCGATGCGCAGGATGTACGCGCGTGCACGGTCTCCGATACGGAGGTTTTCCTTCGGGATCATCTGGTCGCGCGGCAGGCGCGCCTCGATCTTGCCGGACTCGATGATCGCATCGCCGCGCTCCATGCGCTTGATGGTGCCGGTCACGAGCGCGTCGCCGCGCTCGAGGAAGTCGGCCAGGATCTGCTCGCGCTCGGCGTCACGGATACGCTGCAGCACGACCTGCTTGGTGTCCTGCGCGAAGCGGCGGCCGAACTCGACCGATTCGATCGGCTCTTCGATGTAGTCGTCGACTTCGATGTCGTCGATCTGTTCCTTGGCTTCGAACAGCAGGATTTCCTGGTCGGGCAGCTGCAGGCCGGCCTCGTCGGGCACCACATGCCAGCGACGGAAGGATTCGAATTCGCCGGTCTCGCGATCGATCGCGACACGGACGTCGACGTCGCCCTCATAGCGCTTCTTGGTGGCCTGTGCGAGCGCATGCTCGAGCGCGCCAAAGACGACTTCCTTGTCGACGTTTTTCTCACGCGCCAGCGCATCGACCAGCAACAAAATTTCGCGACTCATTTGCGACTCCTGAAATCCAC
>JACCDH010949827.1_pt1 | contig 35418 bp, 32 predicted proteins | sample 7442481 | NCBI WGS metagenome assembly JACCDH01 (sample SAMN15323433, study PRJNA562643) | freshwater metagenome | isolation source: river surface water | place: USA:Blue River Watershed | collected 2017-08-15
AAGTTTATAGGTTTATCTCAATCGATCCACAGATTTTACAAGATCTTCATCCTTCTTGATGGCCTTATTAGCAAAACCTAATAATACGATAGCCAAGATAGGTAGAAACATCCCAATACCCTTCTCTGAAACTGCTGGAGTTTCTCCGGATAAGTTTAGTGAATGAAAAACAAATAATCCTAATAAAATTAAATTTAATATGATATTCAATCTGCCAATTACAAATTGATTTTGTCTCTTTTTATACGAAATGATACTTAAAAGAGTAAGTGTAGTACTCAATCCAAAAAGAATTACATACAATTGGTTTTGCATAAATAAAAAGTCTTTACCATCAGCCATTGTCCACAAAGGAAAAACAAATGGTAACACTCCTGTAATTACAAAAACAAGAAGTAAATATAAAGTTTGAATTCGTTGTATCATTGTTTTTAATTCTTCCACAAAAATATAGTTTCTTTTTTATAAATGCTATTGTATGATAAAAAAATATTTGTATTATTGCATCATCAAACCGTAAGCACTTCATTTACGGTCAAATAAAAAAATACCTTTTGTTTTTCACATTTTCATTCCCAAAAACGATATTAATCTAATAGAACATTCATGTTTGATATTTCTACATTAAAAGAAATGAAGCTTTCTGAGCTTCAAGAAATAGCTAAATTGGCTAAAACCATAAAATTTAACGGTGTAAAAAAAGATGATTTGATTGCTCAAATTTTAGAGCAACAAGCTAAAACTTCAGTTGTTGACAATTCTCCAAAAGAAGAAAATGCCGAAAAGCCTAAAAGAGTTCGAATTGTTCCAGCTAAAAAAGAAACCCCTCAGGTAACTTCTTCTGAAAGTGCTGTGGATATTGCTGTGATTTCGAATTCAAAATCGGAAGAAAATACCACTGATATTTCGAATAATAAAGGACCTAAAGCTGTTAAGTTTAACAAGTCGGCTTATGAACAAAAGCTAGCTAGAAAAGAGAAAATAACACCTAAACAAAATGAAGCTGAGCTTGAATTACCTTTGGAATCAAACTCAACAAATGAAGAGGTAGAAACTTCTACGGCTACTAAAAAAGAAAATCCAAATCAATTAAATAGACAAAATCAAAATCCAAATCAGAATCCCAACCAAAAGAATAAGAAAAATAATTTTGGACATTCTGATTATGAATTTGATGGAATTATTGAAAGTGAAGGAGTGTTAGAAATGATGCCTGATGGTTACGGTTTCTTGCGTTCATCCGATTATAATTATTTGGCTTCGCCAGATGATATTTATTTATCGACTTCTCAAATTCGATTGTTTGGTTTAAAAACAGGAGATACCGTAAAAGGGGTGGTGCGCCCTCCAAAAGAAGGAGAAAAGTTTTTTCCATTGGTTCGCGTATTGAAAATTAATGGACATGATCCACAAGTAGTTCGTGACCGAGTGTCATTCGAACATTTAACGCCTGTTTTCCCAAAAGAAAAATTCAAATTGGCCGAAAAACAAAGTACCATCTCTACCCGAATTATTGATTTGTTTTCGCCAATAGGAAAAGGACAACGTGGTATGATTGTGGCACAGCCTAAAACAGGTAAAACAATGTTACTAAAAGACATTGCCAATGCGATTGCTGCCAATCATCCTGAAGTGTATTTGATTGTTCTTTTGATTGACGAACGTCCAGAAGAGGTAACAGACATGCAGCGTAGTGTGCGTGGCGAGGTGATTGCTTCTACTTTTGATAGAGAACCACAAGAACACGTTAAAATTGCAAATATTGTATTAGAAAAATCAAAACGATTAGTGGAATGTGGGCATGATGTAGTAATTCTTTTGGATTCGATTACCCGTTTAGCAAGAGCGTACAATACGGTTCAACCCGCTTCCGGAAAAGTATTGAGTGGAGGGGTAGATGCCAATGCGTTGCAAAAACCGAAACGTTTCTTTGGAGCTGCTCGTAATGTAGAAAACGGAGGTTCATTAAGTATTATCGCAACGGCTTTGACCGAAACAGGTTCTAAAATGGACGAGGTTATTTTTGAAGAATTCAAAGGAACTGGTAATATGGAATTGCAATTGGATAGAAAAATTGCTAATAAACGTATCTTCCCAGCTATTGATTTAACGTCTTCAAGTACGCGTAGAGACGATTTATTGTTAGATCCACAAACTTTACAACGTATGTGGATTATGCGTAAATACCTTTCAGATATGAATCCTGTTGAAGCGATGGATTTTATCAATGATCGATTCAAAAAAACCAGAAATAACGAAGAGTTTTTGATTTCAATGAATGATTAATGTTACATATAATGAAATAAAAAAAAGTCCCAATTTGGGACTTTTTTTATGTCTAGTATTTTTTAATTAAGCGTTTTTACGTTCTAATAAAGCCATGTAAAAACCATCAAAACCTGATTCTGAAGCCAATATTTTTCGGTCTTCAATAAACTGAAATTGTTTCCCAATTTCGGTAGTTAAGAAACGTTGTACCTGTTCTTGGTTTTCCGAAGGTAAAATTGAGCAAGTGGCGTACACTAATTTTCCGCCTGGTTTTACAATTTTAGAGTAGTTTTCTAATACCTCTGCTTGAACTTTGCGAATAGTATCGATGAATTCAGGTTGTAATTTCCACTTGGCATCAGGATTTCTTTTTAAAACCCCTAAACCACTACAAGGTGCATCAATCAAAACACGATCGGCTTTTTCATGTAGTTTTTTAATCACTTTAGTGGAGTCAATAATTCGGTATTCAATATTGAAAGCACTATTTCTTTTGGCTCTCAATTTCAATTGTTTTAATTTACTTTCGTATAAATCCATAGCAATTAATTGCCCTTTGTTTTCCATTAAAGAAGCAATGTGCAAGGTTTTTCCTCCTGCACCTGCACAAGTATCAACCACGCGCATTCCAGGTTTTACATCCAAGAAAGCAGCCACTAATTGTGAATTAGCATCTTGTACTTCAAACAAACCTTGTTTGAAAGCATCGGTCAAAAATACATTGGCTCTTTCTTTAAGAACCAAAGCATCAGGCTGGTCTTTTAAATATTCGGTTTCGATATTCAAATCCATCAAAATGGCTTTCAACTTTTCTTTAGTAGTTTTTAGTGTATTCACACGAAGAATTACTTTAGCCGGTTGGTTTTGAGCGGTAATTTCTTTTGACCACACCTTTTCTCCTAATTCTTTTACACCCAGCTCGTCCATCCAATCTGGAATAGATTCTTTGAAGGTTCTAATTTTAGACAATTCATCAAAACGGCCTTTTATTTTTCGTTCGGGAGTACCGTCTAATTGACGCCAATCTGGAATTGGATATCCTCTCAAAACCGCCCAAACTGCAAAAATTCGCCATAAGTTGTCTCTGTCAAAAGGCTCTTTAACTTCAGCAATTTCAGAATACAATCGTTTCCAACGTACAATTTCATAAATTGTTTCGGCAACAAATTTTCTGTCAGAACTTCCCCAACGTTTGTCTTTTTTCAAGGAACGAGCCACAACTTTGTCCGCATATTCTCCTTCGTTGAAAATAGCGTTTAAAGCGTCAATGGTTGTATAAACTAAATTTCGGTGTAATCTCATTTTAAATAATTGAATTGCAAAGGTACTATTTATTGATTGGAAAGCTAAATTTTAATGTTTTAAATAAAAAGACACTGTCGTAAAACAGTGTCTTTAGTGGGTAGTAAAATATGAGTTTTATTTTATTCGTGTTAGTCCAATGTTTTCTGGAGCGTGAAGTACCATTGGAAATTTCTCAATCTTCACAGAGCTACTATCTAATCCAAAGGCTCTTTCTTCAGATAAACTTAATTTTTTAATAAAGAAATACGAATTCATAACTAATTTTTCGTGCCACAATAAATCGCTATCATTGGATAAGAATTTTTCAGACAATACAAATTTGAAATCTCCAAGAATGTTGTTTTTATTCAAGGATTCGTAACGGCTAGTAATATCAACCTCACCTTTTTTCACCATGTCTTTCAATACCTCACGGAACATCAAGTTAATTTTAGTTGGCTCTCTAAACCCTAAATTGAAATCCACACGGTACAAATCGTCTTTTAAGATTTCTGTTACTTTGTATTCTGTTTTGTACGGTTCTGTTAAGATATTTACGTGAACAAACCAATAAATATCGGCTCTTTTAGGTCTTTTTTGAAGAATAGAATACATTACTTTTTCTTCTATTTCATCTATTCTTCCCGCATTGGTCATATAGACTAAATGGGTAGCATACTTAGGAATAGACAAATCAGCGCTTAATTCACTAAGTACTTTTTTGTACTCTTCAATTCGAACAATTTTAGTGTAGGCCTTATTGATTTTTTTCGCTAAATACCAAATGGTCATAACTGAAATTAATAGTATTGCTATAAAAAGAGTCACATAACCACCTTCTGCAAATTTAGTTACATTAGCCGCTAAAAAGCTAAACTCAATCATCAAATAAATACCAATTATAGGTACAAATAAGAACCATTTTACTCTTTTCATAATGAGGTAATAATTCAATAAAAGAGTTGTCATAATCATACATAGAATGATAGCTAAACCATAAGCATGTTCCATGTTACTTGATTCTTCGAAATGTAAAACGATGCCCACACAACCAAAAAATAACAACCAGTTAATAGAAGGAATGTATAATTGTCCTTTTAATTCTGTTGGGTATTTAATTTTGACTTTTGGCCAAAAATTCAATCGCATTGCTTCGTTAATTAAAGTAAATGAACCGCTAATTAAGGCTTGAGAGGCAATTACCGCAGCTAAAGTTGCTACAACTATTCCGATAGGTTGAAACCAATCGGCCATGATTAAATAAAATGGATTTCCATTTTTTCCACCAAGACTTGCTAATGTTTGTCCTTCGTGGTGAATCAAATAAGCTCCTTGCCCAAAATAATTCAATACCAATGCTGTTTTTACAAAAATCCAACTGATACGAATGTTTTTTCGTCCGCAATGTCCCATATCGGAGTACAATGCTTCGGCACCTGTAGTACATAAGAATACAAACCCTAGAACAAAGAAACCATCAGGATGAACTGAAAGTAAACGATAAGCATAATATGGGTTTAAGGCATGAAGCACTTCAATATGGTGAAAGATTTGGATACCACCCAATACAGCAAGCATGGTAAACCAAATTAACATCATTGGAGCAAAGAATTTACCCACTAATTTAGTTCCAAATTGTTGTATGGTAAATAATACGAACAAAATTCCAATAACGATAGGTATCGTATTAATTTCTGGATAAAAGGTTCTAACTCCTTCAACAGCAGAGGAAACAGAAATAGGAGGGGTGATAATTCCATCGGCTAATAAAGCACTTCCTCCAATAATGGCAGGAACAATCAGCCACCGTATTTTGGTCTTTTTTACTAAGGCATAAAGGGCAAAAATTCCACCTTCGCCATGATTATCAGCACTTAACGTGATGAGTACGTATTTAATAGTGGTTTGTAGAGTAAGTGTCCAAAAAACACACGATATTCCTCCTAAAACAATATCGGCATTTATTGTATGGTCACCAAGGATTGCTTTCATTACATACAAAGGAGAAGTTCCAATGTCACCATAAATAATTCCTAAAGAAACTAATAGACCACCCAGTGTTAATTTACTGTGAAGGTCTTTGTGCGCTACGCTCATGATATTTAATTAAAAAGTGGGCAAATTTACTCTTTTTAAATATATTAGGATAAAAAATAACAAAAAAAACACAGCGTTTAGGCTGTGTTTGTATTAATTCTATTTTAAGATTAATTTCTTCGAAAGTTTCCTCTTGAGTTTCTATTGTTTTCTCGTATTGTAGGGGTAGCAACATATTGTGTATTATTTCGATTAATTTCTACTTCGTTGATTTCTATAGCCCTTTTAGGTAGGTTGTCTCTGGTATAATTATTTCGTTGTGGCTCGTTATTCATATTATTTGAATAGGGATTGTTATTTCTTCTTTCATTGTAGAATTCGTTGTTACGTCGTGATGCTCTATTATCGTTGAATTCGCGACGGTTTGATTCGTATCTTGCTCGGTTTGAGTAATTGTAATTTGGATACTGATTCCCGTATGTTCTTATGGTTGGATAGTATCGATTAGAATTTATATTGCCGTAGAATCTGTTGTGATTCAAATAGAAATTAATGTTTTTACGGTATCTATAGGTTGGATATGGATTCCAAGAATAATACTGTTTTGGGTAATAATTCCATTTCCAATTAGAATAATACGGGCGGTAATTTGAATTCCAAAATATACTCAATAGTGTAGGAGTTGTATAGAAAGTTGGTTGGTAAACACAGTTACTACCGTATAACTCTCTGTTTCCAATGATTTGCACAGTAATAGCGTTATAGTTGTCTTTTGTAACATTAATAGTCGCAACATCTTGGTACGTATCACGGTCAAGAACAGCTTGAATTAAAATAAGATGCGTTCTGTTTTCGATGGATTCAACTACTCGTAAGTAATCCACTTCATTGTCGTTATTCAAATCTAAATTTGATAATTGAAGGTTAGGATCATTTAAACGCATTTCAAAGTCTTCTAAATTTTGAGATTTGCCAAACTGTGATGCAATAGCTCTTAAATCTAAATTAGCATTGTTATCAGAGTTGGTGGCGTTGATTTGGATGTTGTTTTGTGCCTGTGCTTGTATCACAATTAAAGTTCCAATTAGTGTCCAAAAGAATACATTCGGTTTCATAAGAAAATGATTTAATATTACTATTTATGACTTTCCAATTACTGTGCCAATAAAAAAATAATGTTGGCTATAGATTTTAATTAATTGTAATTTAGCCATCTAAATTTTTTGTTTTATGAAGAAAATAATTTTTGTTTTTAGTGTTGCTTTTCTTTTGTGCTCTTGTGGTTTAAGAATACTACATCAAAATAAACATTTTGTTTCTGTAGCAATTGATACTTTATTACAAGATAAAATTAGTATTCGTGCTTTAGTTTTGGATAAAGAAAAAATTTGGTATGCGGCTGATAAATCTAGATTTGGATGCATTGATTTGAATTCAAATCAAAAGAAAGAAATCCAAATTCCCACTGAAAAAAATAATGAGTTTAGAAGTATTGCTCAAACTAATAAGTATCTATTTGTTTTAAGTGTAGCTAATCCGGCTTTGTTATACCGAATTTCAAAGGAAGATTTGAGTTATGAGTTGGTATACCAAGAAAATCACGAAAAAGTATTTTATGATAGTTTGCAATTTTGGAATAATGTAGAAGGCATTGCCATTGGAGACCCAATCGAGGGTTGCTTTTCTGTAATAATCACACGTGATGGCGGTAATTCGTGGCAAAAAGTACCTTCAAGTCAATTACCAAAATTAGTTGAAGGTGAAGCGGCTTTTGCGGCAAGTAATACCAATATTATAATTAAAGGAAATGCTACTTGGCTGGTATCTGGAGGGAAAAAATCAAGAGTGTTTGTGTCTAAAAATAAAGGAAAAACGTGGTCTGTTACTGAGACGCCAATTATTCAAGGAAAACAAATGACGGGAATTTTTACAGCCGATTTTTATAATTCTAAAATTGGTTTTGTTTCAGGAGGAAATTATGAAGTCTTAACTCAAAATTTTGATAATAAAGCTCAAACTCGTGATGGAGGAAAAACTTGGCAATTGGTGGCTCAAAATCAAGGTTTCGGCTATGCTTCTTGTGTACAATATATTCCGGGGAGTAATGGTGAAGAATTGGTTAGTGTGGGCGCTTCGGGTTTGTATTATTCTCATGATGGAGGGAATAATTGGAAACAATTTAGCACAGATGGAAGTTTGTATACCATTCGATTTTTAAACGCTTCAACTGCAATTGCCGCAGGTAAAAATAAATTGATTCGTATTTATTTTAAGTAAAACAACCATCTGTAAAGATGGTTGTTAAAGGTGTTTTTAAGATTTTTTTATTCTTTTTTATTTCCACGATCTCTATATTGGCGCAAAAGTTTTCTATTAAAATCTTCTTCAGATTTTTTAAGTTTTATAATCTTTGAAGCAGGGAGAACACTTCGTAGTGAAGCAGTTAATTTTTTGCGAAGCATAAATAGTTCTTCATCATTACTTTCCATTTGATTTAAGAAAGTATTGGCTTCTTTTTCAGACATCTGATTTACAGATCCATCTTTTATTTTTTTTATAAAAGCACCCATTTTTTGATGTCTTAATTCAAATTGTTTGTCTTCAAAAGCATTATATACAGGCCAAAATTTTTCGGCTTCTGAAGAAGTTAAGTCTAATTCGGTGGTTAAAAACGCTACTTTCATAGCCCTAATTTGTTCTATTTTTTCTTTCATTCTTTCGCTTTGTGCGTAGAAATTGAAAGTGGTAAATAATACAAGTATTGGTAGTATTCTTGATAGTTTCATAATATTGATTTTTATAAATTTATTCTGAAATAAGTCTTTCTAGATCTGGGTTTGTAGTTAAAATAGCTTCTACAGTTTCATCTTTTAAGCCTATGTTATAGTGAATCTTATCTATTTCAGTATCTTCTAATTCACTAATTAGTTCATACGGATTAATATCCGTTTGATAGGTCAAATGATTTTCTAAAGTGGTTGCATCTAATTCTTCTGCAGAAGTTGAAAATTGGTGGTAAACAGGTAATAGTAAACTAACTACTAAAACAGCAGCTACTGCATAGAATAGATTTTTCCTTCTTTGAAAGAGAGAGATGACGTTATTTTTTTCTTCAGGTAATTGTGAAATAACCTTTTCAGAAAAACCATCAAAATAGTGATCTGGAATTATAAATCCAGATTGTATTTTTGGTTCGTTTTCTAATTTAAATTTTTTCATAACAATGGTTTGACTACAAAGAGTTTAAAAGGTTTAATTTGAAGTAATATAGGCTTCTATTTTTTTTACAGCATGATGGTACGAAGCTTTTAAGGCTCCAACAGAAGTATCTAAAATAATAGCGATTTCTTCATATTTTAGTTCTTCAAAATATTTCATTTTGAATACTAATTGTTGTTTAGTAGGCAATAATGCAATTGCTTTTTGTAATTTGATTTGAATTTCATTTCCGTCAAAATAGACATCGGCTTTTAAATTGTCGATCGTTTTGTTTTGTAATTCTTCGGTTGTAGTTTTATTCTTTTGTGCTTTTTGTTTGATAAAAGTCAACGATTCATTAGTCGCTATTCGGTACATCCAAGAAAACAGCTTACTGTCTCCTTTAAAGTTTTTTAGATTTTGAAATACTTTTATAAATGTGTTTTGTAACACATCATCCGTATCATCATGATTCAATACAATATTTCGAATATGGTGGTAGAGCGGTTTTTGATAAGTGAGCAAGAGTTTTTGAAACGCTTCGTTTTGCGTTTTCGGGTTTAATAATTCCTGAATAAATTCTTGTTCTTCTTGCAAGATTTTTGTTTAACTGATTAGAATACAATTTATCCGAAAGGTTTAATCGAAAGATTAAATTTCAGATGAATTTGTTTCTGTTTCTGGATTTGGGATTTCTTCAGTTACGGGAACTACTTTAGGAGCTACCTTTTTTTGCTTTATAGGTAAATAAATTTCAGTTTTCCATTTGGAAGGATTTTTAACATCTGATTTACTTATAGTAAAGATTTCTAAATGCGAAAATCTAAAATCTGGAGTAATTACGTTTCTGTTTAGATATGATTTTGATTTAGCAAGTGCTTCTTTGCTGTGTGAGTAATCTCCTTTTAGAGTTACTTTTATAGCTGGGAAAGCGTCTAATTGATCAGACATAATATCACTACCTTCACTAGTCATAATAGCCTCCTTAATAGGTACACAGATAGATATTTTAGCGAGTCCATTTTTGTCATCATAGGTATGATAAATCACAAATGGTTTGCCATTTAATTCAATTTTATTTTGTTTGCAAAAATTGATAATTTTAGGAAATACAATTCGGGTATTTTTTACAACAGCACTAATTTTGCTTGTAAAGCTTTGTTTTAAATAAGGGGTGCCAAGTTTAGTAACAATACCGTCTTCTTTAATTGAATAGGTGTTAATTTCATAATCTAAGCTTTTATCTAAATTAATTAAACTGTTTTCAAATAAACTACCTATTATTCTAGTTGCACCACCATGTAATGCCGTGTAAATCTTATAAGAAAAACTCATTTCGCCTTTAGATTTTAAGGTAACTTTTGTACCTCCTAAAGTATCTTTGAATATCCAAGTAGTATTGAATTCAGAACCATTCCAGTCCATTTTTTGGGTGATGCTATCATTTTCTTTCACAGAGAAAGTCTGAACACTACCAGTTCCTTCTGTACCTTCCCATGTACATCTTGCCCCTTTGCCAATAGTAGTTTTAGAGAAGTGTGTCTTCATTGCAGCATCCTCCACCATAAAAGCCATAAAATCTCCCCAATTTTGGTAATCATTTACGTAATTATAAAGGTTCGATTTTGTGGTATGAATTATTTTACTTTTCTCAATAACGAAATGCCCTTTTTGTGTTGCTATAAAAACAGAAAAAGAAACAAAACTGAGTAAAAGTAAAAGCAAGATGTATTTTAAGATTTTCATGTTGGGTATAAATTGGGTTTCTTAAGTAAAGTTAGTTTTTTTATCTCAAAATAACAGCAAGGATAAAAATAAACTATCGTTTGAAGAAAATCTTGATCACAAACAGTAATCCTATAAAAAGTAAAAAACCTAACAAAATCTTATAATTTCCTTTATAAAAGAGTTGGTGTAACTGAGCGTCTTTTCTATAAGCAAAAAACATTGCAATTACAAAGGCTATAAAAAAAAGGAGTCCGAAGATTAATTGTCCTGTACTAAACATGTGTTGATAAATTTTATAGCAAATTTAGTCAATTGTTTAAGAATAGTTCTTAATTTTCGAATTCATTTAATAGATTAATTATGCAAAAACAAATTAAAGCGGTGACGGAATTTCATACCGCGTTCCAAATAGGACATAGTGAGACTCCAATTGCCGATTTGGGAGTAACCAAAAAACAGCTTCGTTATAATTTAATGAAAGAAGAAAACGAAGAATACCTTGAAGCAGTATTAAATAATGATTTGGTCGAAATTGCAGATGCTTTAGGCGATATGATGTACATTCTTTGTGGAACTATTATTGAGCATGGTTTACAACATAAAATTGAAGAAATATTTGATGAAATTCAGCGTTCTAACATGAGTAAGTTAGGCGAAGATGGTAAGCCAATTTATCGTGAGGATGGAAAAGTTATGAAAGGGCCAAATTATTTTAAACCTGATTTTTCTAAAATTTTAGGGGAATAACAATTGTTAATTATAGGATATAAAAAAAGCGATTTTTGTTTAAAAATCGCTTTTTTTATTTTGCTGTACACAGTTATACTTTTACAGTCCAACCAAAAGTGTCTTCGGCTAATTTATTTTGAATGTTAGTCAATTTCAATTTCAAATCGCCTGCAACTGAATTTTCTAATTTTGGTAATTCGTAGTAATGATCTTTATACGAGAATCCAGCAATTGGACTAATAACAGCTGCTGTTCCAGCTCCAAAAATTTCTTTCAAACTTCCATTTTTAGCTGCTTCAACTAATTCATCAACTAATACTGAACGAATTTCAACATTGATACCTTCTCTTTTGGCAAGATCAATAAGTGTTTTTCTAGTAACCCCATCAAGAATTCTTTCACTAGTTGGCGCTGTAAATAAAGTGTCGTTAATTCTAAAAAACACATTCATTGTACCTGCTTCTTCTAATTTAGTATGTGTAGCATCGTCAGTCCAAATAACTTGTTGGAAACCTTCTTTGTTGGCTAAATTAGTAGGATAGAATTGACCCGCATAATTCCCAGCCGCTTTTGCAGCTCCAATTCCGCCATTTGCGGCTCTACTATAATGTTCAGCAACAATTACTTTTACTTCGCCTGCATAGTATGATTTAACAGGAGATAAAATAATCATGAATTTATAGTTGTCAGAAGGATTGGCAATTACACCTGTACCTGTCCCAATCATGAAAGGTCTAATGTACATTGAATTTCCGTTTCCTTTTTTTACCCAAGCTTGGTCAATTTTAAGTAACTCTTTCAATCCGTTCATGAAAATTTCTTCAGGAACTTCTGGCATAGCCATTCTCACAGCTGATTTGTTAAAACGTTTAAAGTTTTCATCGGGTCTAAATAACCAAATGGCATCTTGCTCATCTTTGTAGGCTTTCATCCCCTCAAAAATTGCTTGTCCGTAGTGAAATACTCGTGTTGATGGATCTACTAAAAAAGGAGCGTAAGGCTTAATTATTGGTGTTTGCCATTCACCATTTTTAAAATCACATTCAAATAAATGGTCTGTAAAAACAGCTCCAAAACTTAAATTTTCAAAATCTACTTCATTAATCTTTGAAGTAGTTGATTGTATAATTTCAATTTTTTTGTTTTGAGTTGCACTCATAATAACGAATAGTTTTTTAAGATACTTAAAGTAATAAGAAGTACTTATTACATTATGGATTTGCTAAATCCTTTTATGATTACAAAATTAAACAAAAAACGATAAAAAACTTGTCAAAATAGTATTAATTATAGCAGTTAACTGCGATTTATATATATTTAAAAATAATCATATAATTGGCATTGATTTATGGGAATTGTATAAAAAATATGCTTTTTTTTCGAATGAAACGTTTTTGTTTTAACTAATTTTGAGCATAAAATATAAGGCTTGTATAGTATTAATTTTAAAAATAATTCATTTGGAAAGAGAAATTATCCAAACACTTGATGGTTCGACAACCATTTATTTAAAAGAATGGGAGGAATGTTATCATTCAAAACACGGAGCCATTCAAGAAGCACAACACGTTTTTATTCAGAATGGGCTTTCACTATTTCCGAATCAATCGGTATCCATTTTAGAAATAGGATTCGGAACGGGGTTAAATGCTTTCATGACATTTTTAGCATCTAAAAAATTAAATCAGACTATTCAGTATGTAGGAGTAGAAGCATATCCTGTTGCTGTTTCAGAAATTCTAGAGATGAATTATACTATCCAATTAAACGCTACTAATCAAGAACAACTGTTTCAATTTATGCATGAAAGCAATTGGGAAGAGAAAATTAATTTAGATTCTGATTTTGAATTGATTAAGCGGAAACAATTTTTTCAAGATATCGATGATTCAGAACAATTTGATTTGATATATTTTGATGCTTTTGGTTATAGAGTACAACCTGAATTGTGGAGTACTGCGATTTTTAAAAAAATGTACAATGCTCTTAAACCAGGGGGTAAATTAGTTACTTATGCTGCACGGGGCGTGGTAAAAAGAAGTATGATGGAAGTAGGATTTACAGTTGAGAAATTGCCTGGACCTCCAGGGAAACGAGAAATGTTTAGAGCGAGTAAAGCAGAAGTGGCTTTTTAATTTAGAATAAAATAAATTACTTAAAACTTCGTTAAATAATTTAGTTCGCATTTTATATGATGTAATTTTATATCAATATAAAATGAAAGTTTAACCCAAAATTGAATTCATTATGACAAAAGTAATGCTTGACTACACCAAATCTATTCTAGAAAGAGTCAGTTTTGATCCGACACTTTTTTACAAAGAATTACAGAAAGCAATTAAAACTTTGCTGCCCTACGAGATGGAACAATTAAAGGAATGGTTGTTTAGATTTACACGCGAAAAACCAGAATTAAAACCTTGTTTGCAAGTAATCAATACATAAAAAAGGAACCTTTACAGGTTCCTTTTTTATTTTTTTTGGATTGGACTAATAATTTCAACGTTTTGGAAAACGATAGCACCTTTTATAACTCCAGCAATTGTACTTCGTAAAGCATCTATAATATGAATTTTTAGTTCACTTTTAGGGAAAATTAAACTCACTTCACGAGCCGGTTTGGGTTCTTTGAAATGGCGTAATTTCTTTTTATCAGTATCTTTTAAATCTAAGGTATGTAGGTAGGGTAGTAGGGTAGTACCTAAACCTTCATCGGCTAATTTGATTAGCGTTTCAAAACTACCACTTTCAATTTGAAAATGATTAATCTCATTGCGACTATTGTTTTTGCATAAATTTAGAATACCATCTCTAAAACAATGCCCGTCTTGTAATAAAAGGATTTCATCTAAATTCAAGTCGGTAACTTCAATTTCTTGTTTTTGATAATGTTGGTGACCTTCAGGAATATAGGCTACAAAGGGTTCAAAATACAAAACAATTTCTTTAATTTTTTCTTCTTCTAATGGTGTGGCAGCAATTGCGGCATCTAAATGACCGTTATTTAATTTTGTAATAATCTCCTCGGTATTTAATTCCTCAATAATTAGTTTTACTTTTGGATATTTTTTTATAAAATTATTTAAAAACATTGGGAGTAAAGTGGGCATAATTGTTGGGATGATACCTAATCGAAATTCGCCACCTACAAATCCTTTTTGTTGCTCAACAATATCTTGAATTCTGTCGGCTTCATTAACAATATTTTTAGCTTGGCTTACTATTTTTTGACCAATATCGGTCAGTTGAATGGGTTTTTTAGTTCTGTCAAAAATTTGAATATTCAGTTCTTCTTCAATTTTTTGAATTTGCATGCTTAAAGTAGGTTGTGTAACAAAGCATTTATCTGCGGCTAGTGTAAAGTTTTTGTGCTCAGCAACAGCTAAGACGTATTTGAGTTGTGTGATTGTCATTGTATAATGAATTTTGATACAAAAGTATAAAAACAATTAGTTTAACTTATACTTAATGAATTTATTTTTGATTAAATAGTTGTTTAAGCTTTAGACATAGAAAATAAATGATGGAAATGGTTTTTTTGTGAACAAAAGAATCTAATTTTAGACTACATTTGACTTCATTAAAACTTTAGGTTATGAGCAATGATTTTTACAAAAAGATATTAGATAATAATAAAAAGTGGGTAGAAAATTCTTTGGCACTTGATCCTAATTATTTCCAAAATTTAGCTGAGAGACAAACTCCTCCTTTGCTTTGGATAGGGTGTTCAGATAGTAGGGTTCCTGCAAATGAGATTGTAGGTGCTAAGCCAGGGGAAGTGTTTGTACATCGAAATATTGCCAATATGGTAATTCATTCTGATATGAATATGTTAAGTGTATTGGATTATGCAGTCAATGTTTTGAAAGTAAAACATATTATTGTTTGCGGACATTACGGTTGTGGTGGGGTTCAGGCAGCTATGAATAACCAATCGATAGGAATAATTGATAACTGGATTAGACACATAAAAGATATTTATCGTTTGCATAAAATGTATTTGGATAGTATTGAAGATGAACAAGAACGTTTCAATGCTTTTGTTGAGGTTAATGTAAAAGAACAAGTTTTTGATCTAGCCAAAACATCAATAGTGCAATCAGCATGGAAAGCAGGACAAGAATTAACCCTTCACGGTTGGGCTTACGGACTGAATTCAGGATTTGTAACTGACTTGGATGTTAACTTTAGTTCGGATGTTGATTTAGATGAAGTCTATCAATTAAAATTTTAATCTAAATTGGATTTGTCTTACATGGTATAATGAATAATAGAGAGGTAAATAGGCATTCCTATAGTAATATTTACTGGGAAAGTTACAGCTAATGCCATTGGAAGATATAAACCTGGATTCGCTTTGGGGACCGTTATTTTCATTGTAGCAGGTACAGCAATATAAGAAGCACTAGCCGCAAGAATTGCAAAGATGAATCGGTTTGCAATTTCTGAAGTCACTAATGAGCTTATCATAGCGAAAAGACATCCATTGACTATTGGGATGACAAAGGCAAAAACAAATGGAAACCAGCCACAATTAAAAAACGATTTCAATTTTCTTCCACTTGAAATTCCCATGTCTAGTAAAAAAATAGCTAAAAATCCTTTGAATAAATCGTTTGTAAATGGTTTGATACCTTCTGCTTGTTTTGCATCGGCTAAGTATCCAATAATCAAGCTACCTAGAATAAGTAATACACTACCATTGGTTAAAGAATGTTTTAAAATTGATTTTTGATTTATTTTCTTCTTTTCTGTGTTTTGAAAAATAGAGATAAGAAGTAAACCTATAATTATTGCGGGAGACTCCATTAGTGCCATTATAGCTACCATATGACCATGAAGTTTAAGCTGGTGTGCCTCTAAATAGGATACTGCTGTTACAAAAGTTACAGCACTTACTGAACCATAAGCCGCAGCTATTGCACCCGCATCAAATACATTTAGTTTTCTTTTTAGTATAAAGAAAGTATATAAAGGAATTAGTGCTGAAATGGCTATTCCTAAAAGCATGGACCAAATAATTTCACTTGTAAATTCTTCATGAGAAAGTTCTTGTCCTCCTTTAAATCCAATAGCAAAAAGTAGGTACAACGAGATAAATTTTGAAGAGTTTTCAGGAATTGCTAAATCACTTTTAAGATAAACAGCAATTATTCCAAGTACAAAGAAGAGAAGAGCTGGATTTGTTAAATTTTCAATTAATAGATTAGTATTCATATAGTTTTAATTTTTTAAAAAGTCATTCTATTTATGTTTTTGAATATGTAATAATCTAATTTTGATTTATAAATTTTCATTTTGAATTATTAATTTCATATTTCGGTTACAGCTCTAAAAAGTCTGTCATTTATTGATTTTCCTAAATTGAAGTCGGGTAATTTTTCAATTAAAATTAGATCAAGATTCAATTTATCTAATTGGTGTAAGTAATTATATAGGTTTTTTGCAGCCTCATTGTAATCTCCTCTTGGTGATAGTACATATTGAATATTTTTGTCGTGTGTATCAATCGTATTGTTGAAACTTAGAATACCTATTTTTTTTTCATTCATTAATTTTAGATGTTCAGTTATGTTATCAACAAGATAGGCTTTTGTTTTTGGTGCATAATGTCTCGAAAACATACCAGGTGCATCAGGAGTATGATTATTATTTGTTATGATTTTGAGGGGACCAACAATCTTTTCAATACTGTTTATTGAAAGTGCGCCATGACGAAATAATATGGGTGATTCATTTTCGAATCCTATGATAGTTGACTCAATTCCTTTTGTGCAATTCCCCCCATCTAGAATTAGTTTTATTTTATTATTAAAATAATCCAACACATGTTTTGAACAGGTAGGACTAATTGATCCAAAAGGATTGGCGCTAGGTGCTGCAATTGGATAATCAATATAGTCTAATAGTTTTTGTGTTATTGGGTGATCAGGAACTCTAACAGCAACAGTATTTTTTCCTGCTGTAATTAGATTTGATATTTTACTTTGTTTTTTTAATATCAGTGTAAGTGGTCCAGGCCAAAAATGATTAGCAAGTTTTAACGCAGATTCAGGAATATTAGTTGCAATATCAGTGAGTTGATCAATTGATTTGAGATGAACTATTAAGGGGTTATTACTAGGTCTTTCTTTAATTTTAAAAATGGCTTCTATTGCATTTTCATTGTAAATACTAGCCGCTAGCCCATAGACTGTTTCTGTCGGTATTGCTATAACATGCCCTCTGTTTAGTTCTTTTCCTGCTTTTTGAATATTTTTAGTTACAATTGTCATTTTATTACGGATTACAATAGTCACAATACATAGGGTCTTCTGTTTTCTTTTTGTTAGGAAATTTTTCTTCTTGAATGAAGTTACATTTTGTGCAGATATAAGTAACACTTAATGTTGAACGTGTTGCAGATCCACATAAACTGCAAGGCAATCCCTGATTAACGTTTTTAATATCAAAACCTGGGGTTTGGCAACTCGGACATTTTGATTGTATTTTTTGTACTAATTTGATGCTTGCCTTTTTGATAATATTCATTCGAGTTGGATTAAAGTTTGCTCTCATGTCTGTTTCCACGTATACTCTTCCGAATGAATCTATCATTTTATTAAATAAGCGTAGTAAAGAAGAATGGTTATTTACTCCCTTATATATTGCACTCCAATTTGTTTGATCTGATTTAAGAATTAGACCATGTGATGGAAATTTTACTTGTTTACAGAATTCTTTTAATTCGAATTCGTCATTTATATATTGACCACTAAAGTTTGTTTCAGTACTTAATTCTTTTGCAACTATTTCAATATTATTTTTTAGGTCTAGAAATAGCAATACTTCTTCATTTCCTGGTATGAAAAATAACGATGGATGTCTGCCAAATGAACCTTCACTAGCAATGGCCAGATCAACATTGTGCATTGTCATAGCATTTATACATTTGCTTCGCAATGTAGATATCACATCATTTTTTCTTTCTACTTCTCCAGAAAATGTTCCTAAAGAGTCAGTATCAAAAAGTGTATTTTTAATACAATTTACCCCTATGGCATCTTCAATTAAAGGTGCAATTATTTTTTCTTTTTGGTGTTGAGTTGCAATTATTAATTTACGTCCTTGAAACATTTATTTTATTTTGATTTCAAATTCACATTTCAGTTCTACCACTTGTTCATTTGATTGTATTTTATTTAAAAGTTGGTTTATGGTTGATTTCATATTATTCAATTCTTCAATTCTATTTTTTGAATGTGAAGGATTTAAGTTAAATCGAATACTGTTACTAAATCCTTCCAAATCATGATATTGTATTTTACTTATAATCATTGAATTAAGCAGATTCTTTGCGTCATCGGGAGTAAATACTCCGTTGATTAATTGAAATTTGGAATTTTTTTTCATCTGTCTAAAGTTTAATATTAAATGTTTTAAGCAAATAAGTAGACATAAATAAAGATAATGCTAACAGTGCTGTGGACCATATAGAAAAATTAGATAGTATATTTACTAGTATCCCTACAGATAGTATGATAATGATTGATAGTAGTATTGTGTTTGTTTTTTTGTTTTTGAGCTTGTTTTTATTTGATATCATTATGTGTGAGATTTATTTCTTTGCAAAATTCAGAGTAATAAATCATAAATTTTTATTTATATTTGTTATGTTTTTAATAAATATATTTTATGAATTATACTTTGCATCAACTGAAAGTCTTTTTAAAAGTTTCAAAAACTAAGAGTATAACTAAAGCTTCAGAAGAGCTATATTTATCTCAACCAGCCGTTTCTATTCAGCTGAAAAATTTTCAAGATCAGTTTGATATTCCATTAACAGAAGTTATTGGGAGAAAATTATACATTACTGATTTTGGAAAAGAAATTGCTTTTGCTGCAGAACAAATTATTAATGAAGTTGATAAAATCAACTACAAAACACTTTCTTATAAAGGAATTTTATCTGGAATTTTAAAATTATCTGTAGTATCTACCGGTAAGTACGTTATGCCTTATTTTTTGAAAGAGTTTATGAATACAAATAAAGGTATTGAATTGGAAATGGATGTCACCAATAAATTGAAAGTAATTAAATCTCTAAAAAATAATGAAATCGATTTTGCCTTAGTCTCGAGTGTTCCAGAGGACATTAGTATAGATTTTGAATCCTTATTATTGAATAAATTATTCCTTTTTGGAAATAAAGATTTAGTCATAGATAAAACTCAAACAATTGAAAAATCTCTTGTTGATATTCCGCTTATTTATAGAGAAGAAGGTTCGGCGACTCGATATTATATGGAAGAATATCTTAAAAATAAAGGTTTTTTTGTCAAAAGTAAACTACAATTAACCTCAAATGAGGCCGTAAAACAAGCTGTGATATCAGGATTAGGGGTTTCTATAATGCCTTTAATTGGTTTAAAAAACGAACTAGAAAATGAAGATGTTAAAATAATCGAGGCAGAAGGTTTACCATTAATTTCTAATTGGAAATTAATTTGGTTAAAAGATAAAAAAATGAGTCCTGTGGCATCAGCTTATCTTCATTACATTAGAGAAAATAAGGAGCAATTAAATGAAAAACAATTTTCGTGGATTAATAATTATTAGTCGTCCAAATTTTCATTGAATGCAGAAGGAAGTAGGGTAGGGATAAATTTAATTAGCAAAGGCAATAATAAACTCCCTCCCGGTAAGAGAAAAATAGTTAAAGAAGGGATTGTTTTACAAATGTCGAGTAATTGTTTTTTAATTTTTTTCTTCTCTTTGTCATTTAAATCTCTTCTGGTAGAATAGGCTAATAATACCATCAATTCTTTACTTTGAATAATTTCTTTAACTAAACGAGTTTTATTTCTAGTAATAAGAGTTACTACGCTTTGGGTAGTTTGATCGTAAAAATGTTTTACAGGATTGGAATAATTAAAGTATGGAATCTCTTTTTTATGTTTAGATATAAAGTTATTCGTATCGTGTATACTTTGTTTTACGAATTCGTCAGAAATAGAAAGAACTTCTGCTAATTGATATAAAAAATAAGATTCATTTTTTTCTAAAACACCATCATTCCAAAGTGCCATTCCAGCAATATCAATTAGGTATTTTTTTTCTAATTCATTGGTAAAAAACGCTAATTGGAGGCTGTCTAAAGTTAAAGTAGAGTTTTTAGAAAATTTACTATAGCGAATAGAGGCTTCAAAAAGTTTGATTAATAAATCGTCATACTGTGATTTATTGGTTTTTATCTTTAAAGCCAAAGTAACAATATTGACAATAGTTTCCTCTATTTTTTTTAGATATTTTTCTGGAATTGCCCCATGAATTAAATATTGGCGAAAAGCCAAAACATCAATAAATAAAAGTGCATTGGTTACTAAATGAGAAAAGTTTTTACTGATAATGTTTTCATTGGTTTGAACGCGTTCATCAATAAATTTCTCAAGTGTCAGAGAAGGACTATTCTTTGGGAGTAGCTTTTTAAATAAATTAAATTCTTCTGGATGCATTTCATTATAAAACGATACTGTCTCTGCAATAAAATGATCCCATTTTAACTCCTTTTTTGTAGTTATGTATACTCCCAATAGGCTATTAAAAAGCGCAACTTTTGAGATTTCTTCTTTGAACCAACTTTCAATAGGAATTTTTGATTGTGTATCTAGAGAAATAATATGTCCATAAATGAATCCAGTAGTTCTTAAGTTAGTGTAAAACGAATTGCTTTCAGTAACGAATTTCATTTCTGAAATATTTTGCTCACTGAAAAATTTATCTATCCAACCAGGTACCGAAGGGTTTATCATTAACTTAATTTAAAAATACAAAGCTATGTTTTTTTCTTATTCCAAAGATGAAATTAAAATTAAAAAACCGTTTTGTAAAATGATGCAAAACGGTTTTAAATAAGAATTATAGTTGTTATTTTATGATAGCAGAGCAAGCTACTCTAGCTCCTGAATTCCCTGTTGGTTGTGTTACAAAATCATCAGCTCCTTGGTGTACAATTAATCCTTTTCTTAAAACATCTTTAGTTGGGTCTCCGCAACCAATACACCATTCATTTGTAGTTAAAGCGATGGTACCATTTCCATTTTCATCAGCAGTAAAGTTGCCAATATCGCCTTTGTGATATTCGCCTTCTCCCCATTTTCCGTGTTTTTTAAAAGTTGGGTTCCAATGTCCGCCTGCTGAACTTCCATCTGCTGCCGAACAATCTGATTTTTCATGAATGTGAATGGCATGAATACCCGGTTTTAGTCCGGAGATTTTAGCTTCGAATGTTACTTTACCATTTTTTTCTACAAAAGTGGCTATCCCTGAAACAGTACTATTGCTTTTAGGTTCAAAATTAAGAACGAGTTTTTTAGAATCGTTTGAGTTGGCAGTTTTACAACCAACAATTACCGCAACAATCAGTATAATTGATAAAAATATTTTTTTCATTTTATTTCTTTTTTTTATTTGTTTAAAGATACACATAAAAGAAGAATGTTAAAATTAAATTTTTCTTAAAAAATAAAAACCGCCCTGAATTGAATCAGAAACGGTTTTTAACACAAATTAAATTCAAACTAAAAACTATCGTTCTGCTTAAAAGCAATATTTGTTTTCAGCAACTAATTTAGTTGCTATGGTTTCTCTTAAAGCCACTACGTTTGGCATATTGGTATATTTAGTAAAGCGGCGTAATCCCATTAACATCATGCGTTGTTCATCTCCTTCAGCAAAAGAAACGATTCCTTCTTTTCCTTTTTGAGTTACAATATCAACGGCTTGATATAAATACAATTTTGCCATCGCAATTTGTTCTTGAACATTCGATTCGCCTTGTTTTTTGGCTAATTTTTCGGTTCTTAAAAGTGTACTTTCAGCCATATAAATTTCAATTAGCATATCAGCCGCTGCCATTAACAATTGTTGGTGAGATTCTAAGTCAGGACCAAATTTTTGAACGGCACCACCAGCAACCATTAAGAATGCTTTTTTCAATTTTCCTATCATTTCTTTTTCTTCGGCAAATAATTCAGAATAATCAGGAGTATCAAAAGAAGGAATACCCATTAATTCTTCTTGTACTTTCATAGCTGGTCCTAATAAATCTACTTGACCTTTCATAGCTTTTTTGATTAGCATCCCAACAGAAAGCATTCGGTTGATTTCGTTAGTCCCTTCATAAATACGGGCAATGCGAGCGTCTCTCCATGCGGATTCCATCGGAGTATCTTCAGAGAATCCCATTCCGCCATAAATTTGAATACCTTCGTCAGAACAATGTTGAACATCTTCAGAAACTGCTACTTTTAAAATAGAACATTCAATAGCAAATTCTTCAACTCCTTTTAGTTCTGCTTCTTGGTGTGAAGTTCCTTCAGCTTCTCTAATTTTTATTCTAGTTTCTATATCTTTAGCTGCACGATAGGTAGCACTTTCTCCTGCATAGGTAGAAGTTGCCATTTCAGCTATTTTGGCACGAATAGCCCCAAAGCTTGCAATTGGGGTGTTGAATTGGATTCGGTCATTCGCGTATTGAATTGCATTAGATGTAACACGACGTTGCGCGTCCAAACAAGCGGCAGCTAATTTAATGCGTCCCACATTCAAAGCATTCATCGCTATTTTAAAACCGTTTCCTCTTTCTGACAACATATTCTCAACAGGTACTTTAGTTTCGTTAAAAAATACCTGACGAGTAGAGGAGGCGCGAATTCCTAATTTATGCTCTTCTTCGCCAAAGGAAATTCCGTTGTCTTTGGTGTTTTCCAAAATAAATCCTGTAATGTTTTTATCGTCTTCAATTCGTGCGAAAACAATAAAAAGCGAACAAAATCCTGCATTGGAAATCCACATTTTTTGTCCTGTAATTTTGTAATGTGTTCCATCTTCTGATAAAACTGCTTTCGTTTTTCCAGAATTAGCATCACTTCCTGCTCCAGGTTCTGTCAAGCAATAAGCACCAAACCATTCTCCAGAAGCTAATTTTGGAACGTATTTTTGTTTTTGTTCTTCTGTTCCGTACAAAGTGATTGGCATGGTTCCAATTCCGGTGTGCGCTCCAAAAGCCGTTGAGAACGAGCCTGTAGCTCCGGAAATATAGTCGCAAACCAAACACGTGTCTACAAATCCCATTCCCATGCCTCCATAAGCTTCAGGAACAGCAATACTCAAGAAGCCCATTTCGCCTGCTTTACGCATGGTTTCTTCGGTTAAAGCATACTCTTTCTTTTCAAAACGGTCTTTGTTTGGCCAAATTTCTTTATCAACGAATTCTTTAACCGAATCACGCATCATTAATTGTTCTTCAGAAAAATCTTCGGGCGTGAATATATTTTCACATTTCGTTTCTTTTACAAGGAATTGTCCTCCTCTAGTGATATCTTCCATTGTTTTGTGTTTTATTATTGTTTATTATTTTTTAATACATCGATTTAAAAAATTAGAGAAATTTTCAAAACTTTATTAATTTATTAAGTCGGTATCTTGTAATTATTTTATATCAATTCATAAATACCTGCAGAACCTTGACCTGTTCCTACACACATACTTACGATTCCGTATTTATTACCGCGACGCTTCATTTCGTCAAACAGTTGTACCGATAATTTTGCTCCTGTACAACCTAGCGGGTGTCCTAAAGCAATAGCACCACCATTTACGTTTACTATTTCAGGATTCAATCCTAATTCGCGAACAACAGCTAAAGATTGTGAAGCAAAGGCTTCGTTTAGCTCAATTAAATCAATATCATTTAAAGTTAATCCTGCTTGTTGTAGCGCTTTCGGAATGGCTTTTACAGGGCCAATTCCCATAATTCGTGGTTCTACACCAGCTGAAGCATAATTGACTAATCGAGCAATAGGTGTTACTCCTAATTCTTTTACCATTTCTTCGCTCATGATTAATACAAAAGCAGCTCCATCGCTCATTTGAGAAGAGTTTCCAGCCGTGACACTTCCGTCAGCAGAGAATACTGGTTTTAAATTACCCAAAGCGGCTAGATTAGTATCGGCTCTAGGACCTTCATCTTTGGTTACGGTATATGTTTTGGTTTCTTTCTTTCCATTTTCATTTATAAAAGTCTGCTCCACAGTTATTGGTACAATTTGTTGGTCAAATTTTCCTTCTGCTTGGGCTTTCAACGCTTTTTGATGTGAGTTAAAAGCAAATTCATCTTGGTCCTCGCGAGAAATATTGTATTGTTTCGCAACGGCTTCGGCAGTTAGGCCCATTCCCCAATAGTAATCTTCATTTCCTGCTGCTGCTACGGCATAATCTGGGGTAGGTTTGTAACCTCCCATTGGAATAAAAGACATACTCTCGGCACCACCTGCAATAATACAATTGGCCATTCCGCTTTGAATTTTGGCAGTAGCCATACCAATAGTTTCTAAACCTGAAGCGCAGTATCTATTGACGGTTACACCAGGAACATCGGTTACTTTTAATCCCATTAACGAAATTAATCGTCCTACATTCAAACCTTGTTCGGCTTCGGGCATGGCATTACCTACCATCACATCGTCGATTCGGGTTTTGTCAAAATCAGGCAACTCATTCATCATAAATTGAATGGTTTCTGCTGCCAATTCATCAGGTCTTTTGAATCGGAATACACCTTTTGGTGCTTTGCCTACAGCTGTTCTGTATGCTTTTACTATGTATGCTGTTTTCATATTAGCCCCCTAGCCCCCGAAGGGGGAATTCCTATTAGGGGTCAATAGGTTTTTATTTAATATTACTTTTTGTTCATTGCTGATCAACTCCCCCTTTGGGGGTTGGGGGCTTCTAATTTCTCAACGGCTTCCCTTTAGTTAACATGAACTGTATTCTTTCTAAGGTTTTTCGCTCTGTACATAAACTTAAGAAAGCCTCACGCTCAATATCTAACAAGTATTGTTCGCTTACCAATGTAGGTTCAGATAAATCACCTCCCGCCATTACATACGCTAATTTGTTAGCAATTTTTCGATCGTGTTCTGAAATGTATTTACCTGCTTGCATTTGGTCAGTACCCACCAAGAACATTCCTAAGGCTTGTTTACCAAGGACTTTTACGTCTTTTCTTTGAATTGGTTGCGTATAACCGTGCTCTGCCATTTGTAAAGCAATTTGTTTTGCTGTTGCAATTTGACGGTCTTTATTGACTACAACTATATCTTTACCTTTTTGTAAAATACCCAAATCAAACGCTTCGTAAGCTGATGTAGCTACTTTTGCCATTCCAATGGTTAGGAAATATTCTTGTAAAACGTTCAATTCAACATCGTTTTTGGGGAATAAATCAGCGGCACGCAACGTCATTTCTTTAGAACCTCCACCACCTGGAATGACTCCAACTCCAAATTCTACTAAACCAATATAGGTCTCTGCAGCTGCGACTACGCGATCAGCGTGCATGGTCATTTCGCAACCGCCACCCAAAGTCATCCCGTGAGGAGCCACAATTACAGGAGTTGCCGAATAACGCACGCGCATCATAGTATCTTGGAATAATTTGATAGCCATGTTCAATTCGTCATATTCTTGCTCTACTGCCATCATAAAAATCATTCCAATATTGGCACCTACAGAGAAATTAGCGCCTTGATTTCCAATAACCAAACCGTTATATTCTTTTTCAGATAAGTCAATCGCTTTATTAATGGCTTGTAATACATCGCCTCCAATGGTATTCATTTTAGATTGGAATTCAAGATTCAAAATTCCATCACCCAAATGTTGAATTACAGCACCACTATTACTCCAAACTTTTTTGCTTTCGCGTATGTTGTTTAAGATGATAAAGGCATCTTGTCCAGGAACTTTTGTTTGTGATTTTGATGGAATGCTGTAATAATAAGTAGCTCCTTCTTTTACAGAATAAAAACTGCTACTTCCTGAAGCTAGCATTTCGTTCACCCAAGTTGCAGGTTCATACCCTTCGGTTTTCATTAATTCAATTCCATTAGCAACGCCGATAGCATCCCAAATTTCGAACGGCCCATTTTCCCATCCAAAACCCGCTTTCATGGCATCGTCAATTTTGTAAAAATCATCTGAAATCTCAGGGATTCTATTGGAACAATAGGCAAACATAGCAGCGAAATTTTTTCTATAAAATTCGCCAGCTTTGTCTTTCCCTTTTATCAAAACTTTGAAACGATCAATTGGTTTATCAATGGTTTTGGTGAGTTCCAAAGTAGCAAAAGATGCTTTTTTAGCCGCTCTGTATTCCAAAGTATTTAAATCGAGAGATAGGATTTCTTTTCCTTCTTTTTTATAAAAACCTTGTCCCGTTTTACTTCCTAGCCAATTGTTTTCCATCATTTTGGAAATAAAATCTGGAAGTTGGAATAAGTCGTGCTCCTCGTCGTTCGGACAATTTTCATACAATCCGTTAGCAACGTGTACCAACGTATCTAATCCTACTACATCGACAGTTCTAAAAGTAGCCGATTTGGGACGACCAATGACTGGTCCCGTTAATTTATCCACTTCCTCAATCGTTAATCCCATTTCTTTGACCAAATGGAATAAACTTTGGATACCAAAAATTCCGATTCGGTTACCAATGAATGCTGGTGTATCTTTGGCGACAACCGAAGTTTTGCCTAAAAATTTCGAACCATATTCAGTTAAAAAGTCCACTACTTCTGGATTGGTTTTTGGTCCATGAATGATTTCGAATAATTTTAGATAACGTGCCGGATTAAAAAAGTGCGTCCCACAAAAATGAGCTTGAAAATCGTCTGAACGACCTTCACTCATAAAATGAATTGGAATTCCAGAAGTGTTAGAAGTAACCAATGTTCCTGGCTTTCTGTACTTGTCGATTTGCTCAAAAACTAATTTTTTGATGTCCAAACGTTCCACAACTACTTCAATAATCCAATCGCAAGAAGCAATTTTAGGCATGTCGTCAGTTGTATTTCCAATAGTAATTCGGTTGGCAAATTTTGGATGGTAAATAGGAGAGGGCTTTGATTTTAAGGCATTCGCCAAATGATCGTTCACCATTCGGTTGCGAACTGCTTTGCTTTCCAATGTTAATCCCTTCTTTTCTTCCGCTTCGGTCAAGGTGTTGGGAACAATATCTAGAAGCAAGACTTCTAATCCAATGTTAGCCAAATGGCACGCAATCCCAGAACCCATAATTCCAGAACCCACCACCGTTACTTTTTTAATGATTCGTTTCATTGTTTATCGTATCCGTTTGATTAAATATATTTTTATTTTGAATTAATTCATTAATGGTATCTGCTACTTCCATAAAGTGTTGTAGTTTCTCTTCAGTAACATTTTGTTTTATAGTATCGTTAAATTTTAAGACGGTACTTTTTGAAAGTTCTCTTTTTTCTTTTCCTAATTCAGTTAAGTAAATCAAAACACCACGACCATCAAAAGGATTTTTTTTTCGGATAATCAATCCTTTTTCTTCCATTGATTTTAAGGTTCGAGTAAGGCTAGTGGCTTCCATTCCCATTTTTGGTCCCAAAGTAGTAGAAGGAGTTCCTTTTTCCTTGTCAATACTTAATAGGACAAACCCTGTTGCCATTGTGGCACCGTATTTTGCAGCTTCTTCATTGTACATTCTTGAAACAGCTTGCCAAGTGGCTCGTAGAATGTAATCTATGGTCTTATCTTTCATATGCTCATAGGTATATTGATTTCAAATATATGAAAAAATACTATGCATGCATAATAAATATGTGTTTTTTTTGAATTCTATATAAAAAAAATAACTCCTCTGAAAAAATGGAGAGGAGTTAGTAGTGGTATTTTTTAAGTTTGTTTGAAGTCTAGTTGTATATTTTATGGAATAAATCCAAATATTTTTCCATTACGACTTTACGTTTTAGTTTTAGTGTAGGAGTAAGATGTCCCGCTTCTATAGACCAAATATCAGGAGTGAGTTCAAATCGTTTTATTTTTTCCCAATTTCCAAATTTTTCATTCAATTTATCTACTTCTTCTTGAATACGCTCAATTACTTTTGTATTAGAAACAATTTCTTCATTCGTTTTTCCTATTTCTATTTTATGAATCTTGGCCCATTCTTTAACAAAATCAAAACTTGGTTGAATAAAAGCGGCAGGCATTTTTTGTCCATCACCAATCACCATAATTTGCTCAACAAAACGAGATTGTTTCATTGTGTTTTCAATTAATTGAGGTGCGATGTATTTTCCACCTGAAGTTTTAAACATTTCTTTTTTACGGTCTGTAATTCGTAAAAAACCATCCGAATCAAATTCGCCAATATCTCCTGTATGGAAATAATCATCAATGAGTACTTCTGAAGTTAGTTTTTCATCTTTATAATATCCCATCATTACATTAGGGCCTTTACATAAAATTTCACCATCTTCAGCGATCTTTATAGTTAAACCATCGATTACTTTTCCAACGGTACCCACCCTAAATCCATGATTTCTCATATCATTTACTGAAATTACAGGAGAAGTTTCTGTTAATCCATAGCCTTCCATAACAGGAATTTCTGCAGCGGCAAAAACGCGTGCTAAACGGGTTTGTAAAGCAGCACTTCCAGAGACCATTAAATCTAAGTTCCCACCCAAACCTTCTTTCCATTTGCTAAAAATTAATTTACGGGCTATTTTAAGTTGTAGTTCGTACCAAGCGCCATTAGCTCCATAGGGTTCGTAACGCAATCCTAAATCAATAGCCCAAAAGAAAAGTTTTTTCTTGATTCCTGTTAATTGAGTTCCTTTTGCATAGATACTGTCGTATACTTTTTCAAGTAATCTTGGTACAGCCGACATTACGTTCGGTTTTACCTCTTTGATATTGTCGCTGATTTTGTCAATAGATTCGCCAAAGTAAATAGAAACACCATAATATTGGTACAAATACAAAATCATTCGTTCAAAAATATGACAAACAGGAAGGAAGCTTAAGGCACGACTTTTTCCTTTTTCAAAAGGGATTCGTGGAGCGCTATTGATTACATTTGAAACAATATTTCTATGCGAAAGCATTACTCCTTTAGGTCTTCCTGTAGTTCCAGAGGTGTAAATAATAGTAGCTAAATCTTCAGAGGAAACATGGTTTTTACGGTCTTCAACTTCATTTTGATTACTTTCGTCTTGACCTAATTCGAGTAACTCACTCCAATGGTTACAACTTTCAATTGGATTGAAAGAATAGACTTGTTTTAGTGTTGCAACATTTGCTTTGATAGCATGTACTTTGCGTAACACTTCTTCATCAGAAACAAAGCAATACATGGATTCAGAATGATTTAGAATGTATTCGTAATCTTCTTCTGAAATGGTTGGATAGATAGGAATTGTTTGTGCTCCAGTTTGTAAAACGCCAATGTCAACAATATTCCATTCGGTTCTATTATTGGATGAAATGATAGCAATTTTATCGTTTTTTTGAACTCCCATTCGCAACAAAGCTCTCGAAATAGCATTTGCTTTTAGGATGTATTCTTGGGTAGATGTTTTTACCCATTTTCCGTCCTGTTTAGTAACTAAAGCATCTGAAATATTGAAGTTTTCCTGCTGATAGTAAGGGAAATCAAAAAGTCTTGTGATTGAAATCATTTCATCTAAATTTTACGCAAATTAATTAATTTATGTGGATACGCAATATTTATTTAAAATTTAAAATTGTTACTTTCAAATGTCTACTTTTGTCCCGAAATTAAAATGTAGTTCAAGTATGAATCGATTTCCGAGATTTAACGAGTATAAAGTATTGTTTTACAGAATTATACTTGCTTATGTGTTTTATTTTATTGCTCGGATATTATTTTTTGTGTATAACAAAAATTTAATTCCAATTGATAGTGCCTCTGATATAGTTATGATGTGTTATCATGGCTTGGCATTTGATACTGCTTCTATATTATATTTGAATTTGTTATTTATTATTTTTTCAATTATTCCGGTCCGAATAAATCATAATAATTCCTATCAGAAGTTCTTATTCTATTTGTATTTTATTCCTAATTTATTAGGGTATGCCACTAATTTTGTTGATTTTATATATTATCGGTTTAATTTTGGAAGATCTACCATTGCGGCGCTTGATTCTTTAAAGCATGAGAGTAATAAAATGTTACTGTTTGTTAATTTTCTATTGAATTATTGGCATGTTTTTGTGTTGTTTTTTCTCATCTCTTATTTGTGGATTTACTTGTACAAAAAAGTTTCTATTCAATATGTAAGGCATCATCCTAAAGCAGCTTATTTTGGGACTTCTTTGATTAGCTTTTTAGTTATAACAACATTAATCATTGGGGGTATTCGTGGCGATTTTAAGAAAAGTACCCGTCCAATTAATTTGATTGATGCTAGTAGAGATGTTAAGAATGTTTCGCAGGCTGATGTGGTTTTGAATACACCTTTTGCTTTGATCAGAACTATGTTTAGTAATAATTTTAAAAAAATGCATTTTGTTGATGCAACCGCAATTGATACTCTTGTTGTCCCTGTTAAAGAGTATCACAATAATCCTAAGACGAAACCTAATGTGGTAATTTTTATTTTAGAGAGCAATGCGAAAGAATACTTTGGGTCATTTAATAAAAATACAAAAATTCCTAATTATAAGGGGTATACACCTTTTGTAGACTCCTTAGCACAGCATAGTTTGATTTTTACTAATGCTTATGCTAACGGATATAAATCGATTCATGCTATGTCGTCTGTGTTAGCAGGAATACCGTCTTTTAAAGATGCTTTTACTTCATCTCCCTATCCGAAACAAAAAACAGAATCTTTAGTATCTAAGTTAAAAAGTGAAGGCTATACGACTTCTTTTTTTCATGGTGCGCCAAATGGTTCGATGGGATTCTTAGGGTATGCCAATATTTTAGGCTTTGATCATTATTACGGAAAAAACGAATATAATAATGATGCCGATTTTGATGGTGTGTGGGGGATTTGGGATGAACCTTTTTTTCAATATTTCAACACTACAGTAAGCAAGCAAAAACAACCTTTTTTAGCGACATTATTCTCTGTTTCTTCGCATGAACCGTATCAAGTTCCCGAAAAGTATAAAGACAAATTTCCTAAAGGGAATGTAAATATTCATCGGTGCATTGGATATACAGATTATGCTTTGAAGCAGTTTTTCAAGTCAGCTAAAAAAGAGCCATGGTTTAACAATACTATTTTTATTTTTGTAGGTGATCATGGAAATACTATTTATTATGATGTTTATAAAAAAGAGATGAATAAAAATCTGGTGGCGATGCTAATTTATAAACCAAATTCTAAAATAAAAGGAGTTTACAAAGACTATGCGCAACAAATCGATTTATATCCAACTATTTTAGATATTATTGGGTATGAAAAACCATTTAGAAGTTGGGGTAGAAGTTTAGTAGGAGATACTAAAATACAGCCCTTTGTAATTCGTTATTCTTCGAATTTATACCAATTTATGAGTGGCAATTATATCTGTACATTTGACGGCAATAAAGTGGTTGGCTTTTATGATAAAAATGATAAAGACTTAAAACGTAATTTAATTGCTAAAAGGAATACCGAAATGAATGTAATCGAATTAAAATGCAAAGCTTATCTACAAGATTATATGGCGAGAATAATGGATAAAAAATTGGGAGAACATTCTCGATAGACAATGAATGAAAAAAGCGACCGATTGGTCGCTTTTTTTATCTATTCTCAATCCATTTTCTGGCATTGACAAAAGCTTCTTCCCAAGGAGACACTTCATCGTTTCTGTCTTTTGGATAATGCGCCCAGTTCCATTGGAAAATAGAACGCTCAATATGTGGCATCATTACTAAGTGACGACCTGTTGCATCACATAGCATAGCGGTATTGTAATCAGAACCGTTTGGATTAGCAGGATAACCTTCATAACCGTATTTGGCTACGATGTTATACTTTTCTTCCTCTAAAGGTAGATTGAACTTTCCTTCACCGTGAGAGACCCAAACTCCTAAAGTACTTCCTGCTAAACTAGACAGCATCACCGAATTGTTTTCTTGTACTTGTACTGAAGTAAAGATACTTTCGTGTTTGTGACTGTTATTGTGGTGCATCTTTCCGTGTACTTCGTGTTCTGGATTGATTAATTCCAATTCCATCAATAACTGGCATCCGTTACAAATTCCAACAGACAAAGTGTCTTCTCTTTTATAGAAATTAGTTAAAGCTGTTTTTGCTTTTTCATTGTATAAAAAGGCACCCGCCCAACCTTTGGCTGATCCCAATACATCAGAGTTAGAGAAACCACCCACCGCTCCAATAAATTGAATGTCTTCTAAAGTTTCACGACCCGAAATCAAATCGGTCATGTGAACGTCTTTTACATCAAATCCAGCTAGGTACATTGCATTGGCCATTTCGCGCTCCGAATTACTTCCTTTTTCGCGAATAATAGCTGCTTTAGGACGTGGTTTGCTAGCGTCAATAACTGGTTTTTTTCCTGTAAAATGGGTTGGAAAACTAAATTGTAATGGTTGATTTTTATAATTATCAAAACGCTCTTTTGCGGTACCGTTTTTTGACTGTTTTTGGTCTAACAAAAAGGAAGTTTTGGACCAAATATCGCGGTATTCAGCGATGTCTAATTTCCAATCAGCGATTTCTAAAGTAGCGGTATCGGTTACGTTTCCTATTTTAAAGAACTCAATTTGATTAGCTTTCAATTTTGCTTCAACTTCAGCATCTGATTTGGCTTGCAACACCAATCCGATATTTTCAGCAAAAAGGATTTTAACCAAATCTTTTTCTCCAAAAGCACTAAAATCCAATTGCGCTCCTAAATTCACATCGGCAAAACATAGTTCTAATAACGTAGTGATTAAACCACCACTTCCAATATCGTGACCCGCTATGATTTGGTTGTCACCAATTAATTCCTGAATGGTGTTGAACGCTTTTTTGAAGAAAGTAGCATCTTTAATAGTTGAAGTTTCAGAACCAATAGTATTTAAAATCTGCGCAAAAGAAGAACCACCTAATTGGAATTCATCTTGTGATAAATTGATGTAATAGATAGAGCCAGCTGCCATTCCCTCGCTTGGGAATCTCAATACTGGTTCAACTACTTTTCTAATATCAGTACAATTTCCAGCTGCCGAAATGATAACAGTTCCTGGTGCGATTACTTCGTCATTAGGGTATTTTTGTTTCATCGAAAGCGAATCTTTCCCAGTTGGAATATTGATTCCTAATTCGATTGCAAAATCAGAACATCCTTCCACTGCTGCGTACAAACGTGCATCTTCTCCTTCATTTTTACACGCCCACATCCAGTTGGCAGAAAGAGAAACACCTTTCAATCCGTCTTTGATTGGCGCCCAAATAATATTGGATAAAGATTCGGCAATGGCATTTCTACTTCCAGCTACTGGATCAATCAAGGCTGCAATAGGAGCGTGCCCAATTGAAGTAGCAATTCCTTCTTTTCCATTATAATCCAAAGCCATTACTCCGCAATTGTTTAAAGGCAGTTGCAAAGGCCCAACACATTGTTGCTTGGCTACTTTCCCACCCACACAACGATCGACTTTATTCGTCAACCAGTCTTTAGAAGCTACGGCTTCCAATTGCAGCACTTCTTTTAAATAGGAAGTAAATAGAGTCGCATCGTATTGAACATCTTTATAATTGTAAGTAACTGTTTTATCAGTCATTATGGTTTTTGGCGAACTTCCAAAGAAATCTTCCAAAGCATAATCCATTGGTTTAACCCCAGTAGTTTTTGATTCGAAAGTAAAACGGTGGTCGTTAGTTACATCACCTACTTGGTACATTGGAGAACGCTCTCTGTCGGCAATGCGTTGTAAGGTATCAATATCTTTTTGACCAATAACTAATCCCATTCTTTCTTGAGATTCGTTGCCAATAATTTCTTTAGCAGAAAGCGTTGGGTCGCCCACTGGCAATTGATCTAAATCAATCAAACCACCAGTTTCTTCTACTAATTCTGAAAGACAGTTCAAGTGTCCACCTGCACCGTGATCGTGAATCGAAACGATAGGATTAGTATCACTTTCTACCAAACCCCGAATGGCATTGGCAGCACGTTTTTGCATTTCTGGATTCGAACGTTGGATGGCATTCAATTCAATTCCTGAACCAAAAGCGCCTGTATCTGCAGAAGAAACCGCAGCTCCACCCATTCCAATTCTATAATTTTCACCACCTAAAATAACGATTTTATCGCCTGCTGAAGGTTTGTGTTTTATTGCTTGATCTAATTTTCCGTAACCAATTCCACCCGCTTGCATGATGACTTTATCGTAACCCAATTTTCTACTATCTACAGCTGAGGTACTCAAATTGGAAACTGAGGTACTCGAAGTTTCTTGGTGTTCAAAAGTTAACACAGAACCGGTAATTAGGGGTTGTCCAAATTTGTTTCCAAAATCAGATGCACCATTCGATGCTTTGATTAAAATATCCATCGGAGTTTGGTACAACCATTTTCTTTCGGCAACACCTTTTTCCCACTTTCTATTTTCTTCCAATCGAGAGTAGGAAGTCATGTACACCGCAGTTCCCGCCAAAGGCAACGAACCTTGGCCTCCTGCCAAACGGTCACGAATTTCACCTCCTGAACCCGTTGCTGCTCCGTTAAAAGGCTCCACAGTAGTAGGGAAGTTGTGCGTTTCGGCTTTTAATGAAATAACTGAATCGAATTCTTTTACTTCGTAAAAATCTGGTTTATCGGCTGTTTTAGGTGCAAATTGCTGCACTTTTGGTCCTTTAAGAAAAGCCACATTGTCTTTGTAAGCCGAAACAATATCGTTTGGATTTTCTTGAGATGTTTTCTTGATTAATTTGAATAAAGAAGTCTCTTTTTCTTGGCCATCAATAACAAATGTTCCGTTGAAAATCTTGTGGCGACAGTGTTCTGAATTGGCTTGCGAAAAAGCAAAAATTTCAGAATCGGTTAATTTACGACCTAATTTAGTTGCTAAATTATCTAAGTAGGTTACTTCTTCTTGGCTTAAAGCCAAACCTTCTGTTTTATTATAGGCATCAATATCTTCAATTTCCAAAATAGGTTCTGGCAGAATATTGATGGTAAAAATATCTTGGTTTAGTTCGCTGTATTTTTGCGAAAGCATCGAGTCGAAATCAGTGAAATCTTCCGAAGCAGGATGAAATTCTTCAATTCGAATGATTCCTGAAATCCCCATATTTTGAGTAATTTCAACGGCATTGGTACTCCAAGGCGTAATCATAGTGG